>JAESFW010000076.1_pt1 | contig 131710 bp, 129 predicted proteins | sample 9269481 | NCBI WGS metagenome assembly JAESFW01 (sample SAMN14515350, study PRJNA621654) | algae metagenome | isolation source: Lyngbya sp. HA4199-MV5 and co-occurring heterotrophs from soil with... | place: USA: Ahupuaa O Kahana State Park, Hawaii | collected 2009-07-21 | reverse complement strand
AAGACGCGGGAGAGTAGGTCGCTGCCAGGTCTGCAAAACGCAAGAAAATCCGGATCAAATCATCTTCTCTTCATCCCTCGGCCCAGCCGAACACGGGCCGCCCTCAAGCGGCCCTTTTGTTTTGCTAGACCGAAATAAGCAGTGCGTCCCTTACGCGAGACAAATCGCTTCGCAATTTGCTCGGCAGAAACCGCAAATCCAAGGATTTGCGTTACCGCGACAAATCCCAAAGGGATTTGCGCTGGACGCGGGGTGGAGCAGCCCGGTAGCTCGTCAGGCTCATAACCTGAAGGCCGCAGGTTCAAATCCTGCCCCCGCAACCAAATCTACCCAAGGGCTCCGAGGAAACTCGGAGCCCTTTTGGCGTTCTAAGGCGCCAGAATAGACCAGCGGCGGAAACTCCTCCCCACGACAAGCTGCGACCAAGCGGAGTGATCTGTCCGCGAACGGTCTTGAACAGACCACCGTCGCACGTTCAGTGACAGGCTCAAAGGTAAGTCGGCGAGGGGAGTGGCACCTCACCGCGAACGCAGCCCTGTAGCGAACGCTTCCGCGTTGCCGGTTTCTTAATGAATGCAATCGATAGTTGCTTTCTATAATGATTCCCGTGAATGCATGAGGCTGTTTGCGCAAAGTCCGGGGCGTGAGCGCAGGAGCGCTACGCGCAACGAAGGTTGAGACATGATGACAATTTCGCCGACGACGAACATCGCACTTGAAATCCTTCGACGGGCGGTCGAGCCAGAACCAAGTGCAGGTGCTGCCAACTCCGCAGATGGTCTTCTGAAAGCCGCAAACGGGATCTCGGCGGAGCCGGGGAGGGCCGCGACGCAAGCCGCCGGCGCCATCAGCAATACCTTGCTCGAGATGAAAGCGCGGGCGGACGGCTTTATCGGCATGGCGCTTGAGTTTCTGAATTCCCACCGCTTCAAGTCAAGCGATCCCGAAGTCAAGGAAACGTTGAAAGCCTTGATCGCAGAGAACGGCGACGCACTGGCGGCCCGGATCGAAGCCGAACTCCAGAACAAGCCAGACATGAAGCACGAAGAGGCAATCGCCAATGCGCTGACCGCGACGGTCCGCAGCAACCGCAAGCGTTTTGCCGAGACAGAAATCGTTCTTGGCTACGACCTGAAGTATTCGCCGAACCAGCTTCACTATATCGCCGACAAGGACGGTCATACCTCCGGGGGCTATCTGGCGCAGGTGGCCAGCGAGGCGAGCGAAGCGCTGTGGGAGGCGCACAAGTGGCGCTCAAATGCCAAGGGCGGCGCGTTGGAGGAGGCCAACAAGGCTTTGGATATCGCCGATCGCAGATACCGGAACGTTTCTCAATCGCTGCAGGAATGGAATGCAATGTGGGCAAAGAAGTTCGGTTGGAAGGACGAGGTTATTGACGCCCGATAGTGCCGATTGACGTCGGTCTGGGTCTGACGGCACGTCACAGGTCACAGGTCACAGGTCACAGGTCACAGGTCACAGGTCACGGGGGCGCGGAGACGGGCGGCGCGGACCGGCGACGTCAACGGCGGTGTCGGGCAAGAACGTGCAGCGGGTCTTGCTACGACGATCCGCGGTGACGCCAACCGGCGGTAGACCTGTCTCGGTTGCGTCGTTTAGCCGAGATACGCGTCAGGAGCTGGAGCGGGACCTCGGTTGCGGGACGCCTGCTCCCTCCACCGCGTGTTCATCTGCTGCCGCCAGCCAGGCGCGGGTTTCGTCGAGAATCTCGTCCGACAGTTTCGGGTCGTCCGTCATCCTTGCAAGAATGAGGGCGCCGATCATCGTCGCCGACGTCGCGATTGCGGCACGGCGACGTTGCCCTTCGTCCGATCCGGGCGCGATCTTTCCCAACCGCTTGAACTGTCGTTCGAGGAAGGCTGACATTTCTGCGCGCGCCGCCTGAGGCTGGCGACTGACCTCCGAGCCGAGGGCTGCGAGCGGACAGCCGTGGCCGAAATCGTTGCGATGCTCCGGTGAAAGGTAGCGCTGTGCGACCGTTGCGAGGTCTGCCGTCTGGGGCTCGGTTTCGCTTCGCAGTCCGGCCAGGGTCTGTGCGATCAGATCATCTTTGGAAGAAAAATAACCGTAGAACCCGCCATGGGTAAGGCCCGCGGACTTCATGACATCGGTAACCGTGACGGCGTCAAAGCCACGCTCGCGGAACAACCGCCCCGCAGCCTCCAGGATTGTTTTCTTGTTTTCCTCGACTTGCTGCCGGCTCACGCGCATCACCGCCTCCTAAAATTCCCATTGACATTATACATGATGTCCATCATATATCCAAATACATGATGAACATCATGAATAAATCAAAGGAGCATGACCGATGAGCAAGAAACCTGCAGTCCTTGTAACCGGTGCTTCCACCGGTATTGGCGCCGTCTATGCGGAACGATTTGCCCGACGTGGCCACGATCTCGTTTTGGTCGCCCGCAACGCGGAACGCCTTGATGCCTTGGCGACGCGTCTTCGCAGCGAAACCGGTGTCGATGTTTCTGTCGTTCCGGCCGACCTGACGAACGAACGCGATCTTGCCGGCATCGCGCAGCGCCTGCGCGAGGACAGCCGCATCGGCGTGCTGATCAACAATGCCGGTACCTCGATCCCCCGGGGCTTTCTTCAGCAGAAGGCCGACGATATTTCCAAGTTGATCGCGCTCAACGTGACGGCCGTCACCAGGCTCGCGCATGCCGCGGCCGCCCGCTTTGCCGAAACGGGTGAGGGGGCGATCATCAACGTTGCGTCCGTCGTCGGGCTTGCGCCGGAAATGAGCGCCACCGTCTACGGCGCGACCAAGGCCTTCGTGCTGTTCCTGTCACAGGGCCTCAATGTCGAGCTTTCGGCCAAGGGCGTCTATGTTCAGGCGGTCCTGCCAGCCGCGACCCGCACCGAAATCTGGGACCATGCGGGCGTCGACGTCAACACGCTTGCCGGGGTGATGGAGGTAGATGACCTCGTCGATGCGGCCTTGGTCGGCTTCGGCCGTCGAGAGTTGGTGACCATCCCACCGCTTCCGGATGTGGCTCAGTGGGCGAGCTTCGACGCTGCACGCCAGGCGATGCTGCCCAATTTTGCGCAGTCGCAGCCGGCGACGCGCTATCGGTCGGCCGCCTGACGGCGCGCGCAAGTTGGGAACCGACGACGCCGCCGGTTCCCAAATCGCCCACGGCATCGGCTGCCGTTTGCCAAGCCTCTCCGTGCTGGTAGAGATTGGGGATCAGAGATTCGCGCCCTCTCGTGTGACGGCGCACGCAAGATCCCCTCGAAACCAAACTGACCGTGAGAGCGTGACGCCGATGAAAAAGTTCAATCTGGGAACAACCGACCTGTCCGTATCATCCGCCGTTCTGGGCCTGATGCGGATCACCGATCTCAGCGATGACGCCGTTGCCCGGCTCTACGGCAAGGCGCGGGACGTCGGTATCAATGTCTTCGACCACGCCGATATCTATGGCGGCGAGTTGCACGCCTGCGAGCGTCGCTTCGGCGATGCGCTGCGGCTGAAGCCAGCCGAGCGGGAACAGATCGTCATCCAGGGCAAATGCGGAATCCGCCGCGGTTACTTCGACTTTTCGCGCGATCACATCCTGCAATCCGTTGACCGCTCGCTTGCGGCGCTGAAGACCGACTATCTTGATCTCTTGCTTTTGCACCGCCCGGATGCCCTGGTGGAGCCGGAAGAGGTGGCAGATGCGTTCGAGCAACTGCACAAGGCCGGCAAGGTCCGGCATTTCGGCGTTTCGAACCACACGCCGCGACAGATCGATCTTCTGAAGACGGCTGTGCGCCAGCCGCTCGTCGCCAACCAGATCCAGCTCAGCATTGCGCACGCGCCGTCGGTCGCCTTCGGCATTGCCGCCAACATGGCGGGTCTCGAGCAGTCGATCGATCGCGACGGTGAAGTGGTCGTTTATTCGCGGATCAACCGGATGACGCTGCAGGCCTGGTCGCCGTTCCAGCAGGGATTCTTCGGCGGCGTTTTCGTCGGCGACGAAAAGAACTTCCCGGAGCTCAACCGGGTGCTGGACGAACTGTCGGCGAAGTACGCCGTGTCGCCGTCGGCCATCGCCTATGCCTGGATTGCCCGTCATCCGGCCAACATCCAGGTGGTGCTGGGAACGACCAGCCCCGAGCGACTGGCGGACATTGCGCCGGGCGCCGGCATCACGCTTTCGCGCGAGGACTGGTACCGCCTCTTCACCGCGGCGGGGCATGTGCTGCCCTGATCTCAACCTTGCCCAGCCGGGCACATGAAAAAGGCCCGTTCGGATCCGAGCGGGCCTTTCTTTTTTGAGCGCTACGCGCCGATTTATTAGCTACGCGGCTTCAGGTTTTCGGGGTCGTAGAGTGGCTTGTAGCCGACGCCGACGACTTCGACCGGATAGGTCTCGGCAAAGTACTCGACGTTGAGCTTGCGGCCGACCTGGCAATGGGACCAGGGCAGGTAGGCGAGCGCGATGTTCTTGCCGATTGTCGGGCCATAGGCGATCGAGGTGGTGTAGGAGCGACGGCCGAGTTCGTCGACCAGCACGTTTCCGGTTTCCGGGTCGATGACCGGCAGGGTGCCGACCGGGTAGCGCTTCACGCCGTTGCTGTCGGTGTTCTCGGTGAGCACGAGGGTGCAGAGCATGGCGGGCTGGTGCTCGCGGGCCTTGTATTCCAGATGCTTGGCCTTGCCGCGGAAGTCCACGTCCTTGACCTTCGGACGGGCCAGATCGGCCTCGATCAGGTTGTACTGGGTGAGGAGGTCGGCGTTCTGCAGGCGCAGGCTCTTTTCCATGCGGCGCGAGTTCGCATAGGTTTCGACACCGAAGGCCATGACGCCGGTCGAGCGCAGGGCGTCCCAGACGGCAAGGCCGTCCTCGTACTTCATGTGCAGTTCCCAGCCCTGTTCGCCGACATAGGAGATGCGGAAGGCGGTCACTTTCTTGCCGGCGATCTCGATCGGTTTGATGGCCGCGAAGGCGAAGTTCTCGATGTCGAGGCCGGCTGGGTCGGCAACTACCTTCTTCAGCGTCTGGCGGGCGTTCGGACCCCAGATGCCGATGGTGATGAACTTCTCCGAGACGTCGGTAATGGTAACGTCGAGACCGCGATCTTCGGCGACCCGGCGCATGTACTGGAAGTCGCGCGGGCCGGCATCGGCACCGTTGACGAGGCGGCCGCGGTCGGCCATGCGGAAGACGGTGAAGTCGGCGCGCACCATCCCCTCATCGTCGAGGAAGTGGGTGTAGATGCCCTTGCCGATGTTGGTGTCGCCGCCGATCTTGGCGGCGCAGAGCCATTCCAAGAGCTCGACATGGTCAGGACCTTCGATGTCGACCATGTGGAAGTGCGAGAGATTGACGATGCCGCAATCCTCGCTCATCGCCAGGTGTTCGGCGTTGGAAACGCGCCAGAAGTGGCGGCTGTCCCATTCGTTCTCGCGCACCGGAACGCGGTCGCCGTATTTTTCGAGCAGATGTTCGTTGGCGGCGTAGCCGTGGGCGCGTTCCCAGCCGCCAAGCTCCATGAAGTAGCCGCCGAGCTCCTTTTCACGCTCGTAGAAGGGCGAGCGCTTGACGTTGCGGCCGGTGGCATAGGGTTCGCGGGTGTGCACGGCCGGATAATAGATCTTCTGGGCCGCTTCGAAGCAGCGGCCCTCGATGAACTTTTCTTCGAGCTGGTGCGGATAGAAGCGGGAGTAGTCGATCGAGGCATGGTCGATCTCGGTGCGTCCGTCGGTCATCCAGTCGGCGATCAGCTTGCCGTATCCCGGGCCGTCCTTCACCCAGATGGCGACGCAGTACCAGAGGCCGCGCACCTTCTGGCTTTCGCCGCAGGAGGGGCCGCCGGCGGCCGATACCTGCAGCAGGCCGTTGAAGGAGTGGCTCTCGTTGTAGCCAAGTTCGCCGAGGATCGGCGTCAGCTCCATGGCGCGCTCGAGCGGCTCGATGATCTGCTCCATCTCGAGGTCGCGCTGCGAGGGCGACAGGCGCGCCTCGTGCTTTTCGAGAATGTGGCGCGGATGGCAGAGGCGCGGATTGGTGGTCTCGTAGTAGCCCCACTCGATCTGGCCGCCCTCGGTGGTCTTCGGGTCGCCGGTGTCGCGCATATAGGCGGAGTTGCCCTGGTCGCGCAAAAGCGGGAAGCCGATTTCCTTGCCGGTGCCTTCGAACTCGTTGTACGGGCCGAAGAAGGTCAGCGGATGATCGACGGGCATGACCGGCAGATCCTCACCGACCATTTCGGCGATCAGGCGGCCCCAGATGCCGGCACAGACGATGACGTGGTCGGCCATGATCGTGCCGCGATGGGTGACGACGCCCTTGATGCGGCCGTTCTCGACGATCAGCGACTTGGCCGGCGTGTTGCCGAAGACCTGCAGTTTTCCGGACTTTTCCGCCGCATCGACGAGCTTGCCGGCAACCGTCTGCGAGCGCGGGATGACGAGACCGGCATCCGGATCGAACATGCCGCCCATGACCTGATCTTCCTCGATCAGCGGGAACATCTGCTTGATTTCGGCCGGCGAGACATAATGGGCGCGGGTGCCGAAGGCCTTGGCGGAGGAAAGCTTGCGCTTGATCTCTTCCATCCAGACGTCATCGCCGGTGCGCGCGACTTCAAGGCCGCCGATGCGGGCGTAGTGGCCCATCTTCTCGAAGAAATCGATCGAATACTGCGTCGTCCAGACCGACAGATAGTCATGGCTGGTGGTGTAGCAGAAGTCCGACGCATGCGCGGTCGAGCCGATGTCGGTCGGCACACCGGACTTGTCGATGCCGACGATATCGTCCCAGCCGCGTTCGATCAGGTGGTGCGCGATCGAGGCACCGACGATGCCACCCAGCCCGATGATTACGACTTTCGCCTTTTGCGGAAACTCTGCCATTGATTGCGACCCTAGTTGGTTTGGAAGCCGGATATTAGGGCGTGATACGCGCCGACTACAGCCTGTCTACGACATTCTCATCAAACTGCACGACCAAAGCAGAGCAATCTGCAGATCGCGGAACGAGGGCTAGCGGAACGGTCATGCCACTGATTTCGTGAGAGAAAGCGCCCTTCGGCGCCCATGTGCATTTCCCTAGCATATCCGAAATCCCGACGCATCCGAATGCGTCATCACCATCGCTGCGTTTCGTCGGAAATCGGGCATTTCGCACGAAAGATAATCCCATCGGGCAAGATTGACAGCGATCGCTGATGTTAATAAGTTCGGTAACAGAACGAATTAAAAGAGGTCCCCGTGAACGACAGCTTGCGCATCTCCCGGAAGTTCTCCCAGCGCTCCGTCATGGAGGCGATCGTCCAGGGCGGGCCGATTTCGCGTGCGTCGATCTCCAAGCAGACCGGCCTTTCCAAGCAGACCATTTCCGAAATCGTTCGCGGGCTTGAAGAGGAGGGATGGGTTCAGGAAACCGGGCGCACCAGCGGCCATGTCGGACGCACGGCCGTCACCTACGAACTCGTCTGCGACGCGGCCTTCATCATCGCCGTCGATCTCGGCGGCACGAAGGTGCGCGTGGCGATCACCGATCTCGCCTGCCAGATCTTCGCCGAGGATACCGCACCGACCGATCCGCGCGGCGGCCGCTTCGTCGTCGAGCAGATCGCCGCCATGGCCTTTGAGGCGGCCGACCGGCAGAAGATTGCCCGTGAGAAGATCCGGCTTGCGGTGGTCGGCGTTCCCGGTGCCCCTTGTAGCGAGACCGGCCGGGTGCTGCTTGCACCGAACATTGCCGGTTTTGACACCATGGATGTCGTCGGTGCATTCGAGGAGGTGCTCGGTTTCGGCGCCATGCTCGAAAACGACGTCAATCTTGCCGTCCTCGGGGAGAACTGGCTGGGCCAGGGGCAGGGGATCGACAATCTTGCCTATGTGGCGCTCGGCACCGGTGTCGGCAGTGGCCTGATGGTCGGCGGCCATTTGGTGCGGGGCGTCAGCAATGCCGCTGGCGAAATGGGCTTCCTGCCGCTCGGCGCGGATCCGTTCGAAGCGGAATCGCTGCGCACCGGTGCCTTCGAGCGTGCCGTCGCTTCGCACGGCATGGCAGAGCGTTACGCGGCACTTTCGGGCAAGACCGTCGCGGTGCCTGCGATTTTTGCCAACGCGGAAGCGGGTGACGTGGCTGCGCTGAAGGTGCTGGACGAAACGGCGCGGTTCCTGGCGGCCGGCGTCGCGGCGATTGCCGCAATTGCCAACCCGCAAAAGGTTATCCTCGGCGGATCGATAGGGCTTAGGCCCGAAATGCTTTCGCGGGTGAAGGCCTTCCTGCCGCAGTGCTTTCCCTATCCGGTCAATGTCGAGACGGGCGAACTCGGCGCGCGCGCCGCGATCATCGGCGCGGCGGCGATCGGGCTTGGCCAGCTGCACAATACGCTCTTCGGGGTCGATGCGCCTGACGGCCGCATCTCGCTGCCGCGAGCGAACGTCACTGCACTGCGGGAGGCAATCTGATGACGACGGATGGTTTGGTCGAAGGCTTGCGCTCCGCGCTCGACCGGGAAGCGGCGATTGATCTTTTTCGTGGCGCGATCGGACGGGAGAGCATCACCGGCAACGAGGCGAACTTCGTTTCCTATCTCGCCGAGGCGATGCAGCGTCTCAATCTGGAAGGGCTGACGACGGCAGAATTCCTGCCGGGTCGTCCGAATGTCTGGGGAGAGCGGAAAGGTGTTGGCAAAGGGCCGCGGCTGCTGTTCATCGGCCATACGGACACGGTGCATGTCGATGGTTGGCGCGAGCATTGGGCCGGCACCGAGCGCGAGGATCCCTTCGCAGCACCCATCATCGACGGCGCGGTGTGGGGGCGTGGCTCGGGTGACCTCAAGGCAGGCATCTGCTCGTCGCTTGCGGCACTGTCACTGCTCGACACGGCCGGCGTCGAGCTCGCCGGCGACGTCGCCTTCGCCTTCATCGGCGACGAGGAAAGCGGCCAGCCGGGGACCGGCGTCTCTGCCGGCATCAAGGATCTGGTCGGTCGTATCGAGGCGGGCGAGATCGCGCGGCCGGATTTTGTCGTCTATGTCGAGCCGACGCGGCTTTCGGTCTATCCGGCGCAGATCGGTTTCTTCATCACCGACATCACCATTACCGGCAAATCGGCCTATTTCGGCGTGCCGGAACTCGGCAAGGATGCGTTGCGCGCCAGCCACGCGGCAATGTCGGCGCTCTGGAAGCATTCCGACGAGATTGCGGCGCGCGCCGAGCACAAGCTGATCGGCCGCAGTTTTCTCCTGATCACCGGGCTCGCCGGCGGCGGATACATCGCCGTGCCCGAGCGCTGCACCCTGTCGCTGATCCGCAAGCTTCTGCCGGGCGAGTCACTGGACACGGCGGCGGCAGAGATTGAGGCGGCGGTGCGTTCGGCGATCACCGATCCGGAGATCTCGGTGGAATTTACCTATCCGGCCGGCCGCGACCACGCGCTTGGCGGCACGGCCGCCGAGATCGATGAGACGGCGGCCGAAGTTGGCCGGCTATCAGCGTCCATGGCTGAAGCAATGGAAGGACGCGGTGTGATCGAGGGTGCGCCGTTCTGGTCGGAATCGCCGTTCTTCGTCAATCGCCTCGGCATACCCGCCGTCTATTGCGCGCCGGGAGATATCCGCAATTGCCATACCTACGAGGAGCGGGTTGAGGTTGAGGAATACCTCGCCGGCGTCGTCGGTTTTGCCGCCTTCATGGCCCGCTACTGCGGCGTCGTGGACTGAACTGCCAAACAAGAGGGAGAACGACAATGCTTCTGAAGAATTTGATGGCTGCTGCGCTCGTCAGCGGTTTCGTGCTTGCCGTAGGTGCAGCTCATGCCCAGACAGTCGGTCCGGCAGGTGAGGCCGCGACGCCGAGTGCCGACGTGGCGCTGACCGACGCCGATATCGGCGCGCTCAAGGGCAAGGGCTACAAGGCGGCGCTACTCTGGCACACGTCGTCGGATTTCACCAATGCCGTTTCGGCCGGCGCCAAGGATGAGTTTGCCCGCGCCGGCGTCGAGATCGCAGTAACGACGGATGCCGGCTTTGATGCTGCCCGCCAGCGGAGCGACATCGAGACCGCACTCGCCGCCAAGCCGAACGTCATCCTGGCCCTGCCGCTCGATCCGGTGACCTCGGCCGAGGCCTTCCGCCAGGCCGTCACCGATGGCAGCAAGCTCGTGTTCCTCTCCAACCTGCCGAACGGCTACAAGCAGGGCACGGATTACGCCTCGATCGTCACTGACGATCTCTTCCAGATGGGCAAGCAGGCGGCCGACGCGCTGGCAAAGGCAATCGGCGGCAAGGGCAAGGTCGGCTACATCTTCCATGACGCGACCTACTACGTGACCAACCAGCGCGACCAGGCCTTCAAGTCGACGATCGAGAAGGACTATCCGAACATCAAGATCGTTGCCGAGCAGGGCATTTCCGATCCGGCCCGTGCCGAGGAACTGGCAAGCGCCATGCTGCTGCAAAACCCTGACCTTGACGGCATCTATGTGACCTGGGCCGAGCCGGCCGACGGCGTGCTTTCGGCGCTTCGCTCGAGCGGCAACACCAAGACCAAGATCGTGACCCTCGATCTCGCCGAACCGGTGGCGCTCGACATGGTCAAGGGCGGCAACGTCACGGCACTGGTTGCCGACAAGGCCTATGAGCTCGGTCGCGCCATGGCAGCGGCCGGCCTGAAGTCGCTGCTCGGGCAGCAGACCCCGGCCTTTGTCGTCGCACCGGCGCTGACGGTCACCAAGGAGAACGTTGCCGAAGGTTGGAAGCAGTCGCTCAACCGCGATGCCCCGCAGTCGGTGCTCGACGCGGCCAAGTAAACCGATGGCCGCCGGGAGAGAGGACGCTTCCGGCGGCATCATTCCAAAAGGGAGGCAGATATGCACAGGGCAGTGAGACACATCGCGTTGCTGGCAACGGTGTTTGCCGCGACGTCCGGCTTTGCGGCCGACGGCAAGACCACGGGTCCGCACGGCGAGGCACCGACACCGGCTGGTAGCCTGACGCTGACAGCGGCTGAAGAGCAGCAGATCAAGGACGGCAAGTTTACCGCAGCCCTCGTCTGGCACGAGATGAGCGAATACACCAATGCGGTCAACAGCGGCGCACACGACGAGTTCAAGCGGCTCGGTGTAGAGGTCGTCGCGCAGACCGACGCGGGCTTCGATGCCGCGCGCCAGAAGGCGGATGTCGAGACGGTGCTTGCCAAGAAGCCCTCGATCATCCTGTCGCTGCCGGTCGATCCGGCGACGGCTGCCGTCGTCTATGATCCGGCGCGCACGGCCGGCGTGAAGCTCGCCTTCGTCGACAATTCGCCGGCCGGCTACGAGCATGGCAAGGATTATGTGACGATCGTTTCCGACGACCTTTTCCAGATGGGCAACAAGGCTGCCGTCGCCATGGCCGATGCGCTCGGCGGCAAGGGCAAGCTCGGCTACATCTATCACGATGCCGATTTCTACGTGACCAACCAGCGCGACGGCGCCTTCAAGTCGACGATCGAGCAGGACTATCCTGACATGAAGATCGTCGCCGAGGCCGGCATGGCGGATCCCGCCCGCAGCGAAGAAATCGCGCAAGGGATGATCACCCAGAACCCGGATCTCGACGGCATATACGTGACCTGGGCGGAACCGGCGCTGAGTGTGCTTTCGACCCTGCGCGGCGCCGGCAACACCCACACCAAGATCGTAACGCTCGACCTCAACGAACCGGCAGCACTCGACATGGTCAAGGGCGGCAACATCGCCGCACTGGTTGCCGATGAGGCCTACAATATCGGTGTCACCGCAGCGCGCGCCGCGGCAGGCTCGCTGGTCGGCAAGAAGGCCGAGCCATTCCTGGTGGTCGATTCGCTTGCCGTCACCAAGGCGACCGTCGCCGATGGCTGGAAGAAGTCCCTGAACAAGGACGTGCCCGCGACGATCGCGGATGCGATGAAGTGATGAAATGATACCCGCCGCATGCGTCCCGGATCGTCGTCGATTTGGGACAAAACATGCAGCTTCTCATAGTGCTACGGCGACCTTTGCTTGTCTGGAGAGACGCGCGGCGCCGTAGTGCAGGGGGACTGGTCCCCCTGCCTTCGGAGGAAGAATGATGTCCAGTGCCCAATCCAGTGCGAGCAGCCAGCCGGCAAGCCTCGTCCAACGCCTCAACCTGCAGCAGTATGTCGTCTATCTCGGCTTCCTGGCGATCTTTCTGTTCTTCGCCATCGTGCTTCGGGACAGCGGCTTCCTGACCGTTCGCAACCTGTCGAACATCATGCTGCAGACGGCGCCGGTAACGATCATGGCAATCGGCCTCGTGTTCGTCATGTCGGCCGGAGAGATCGATCTTTCGATCGGCTCGACGGTCGCCGTCTCGGCGCTGGCAGCGGCTGTGACGGTCAATGACTATGGCCTCGCGGCCGGTGTCGTCGTCGGTATTGGAGCGGGCCTCCTGATCGGGCTGTTGAACGGCGTGCTTGTCGCCTATGTCAAGCTGCCGTCCTTCCTGGTGACGCTCGCGACACTCGGGCTTTTCGCAGGTGTCTCCCGCTCGATGACCAACCTGCGCTCGATCCCGGTGACCGACAGCACCTTCACCGGCTTCTTCGGTTCGGGTTCGTTCCTCGGTGTTCCCTCGTTGATCTGGTGGACGATCGTCGCCGTCGTCTGCGGCCATATCATCTACCGCGAGACCCGCTTCGGCGCCCACGTGCTGGCGACCGGCGACAACGGCCGGGCGGCAAGCGTTTCCGGCATCAGCGTGCCGCGCATCCGTCTGACCGTGCTGATGATCAGCGGCGGTCTCGCGGGCCTTGCCGGCCTGCTTTACGCCGGCCGCCTGCAGGCCGCCAAGTACACGCTCGGCGAGACCGACCTGATGACGGTGATTGCCGCTGTCATCGTCGGCGGCACGCTGCTCAACGGTGGCAAGGGTACGATCATCGGCGCGCTCGTCGGCTCGCTGATGATGGGCATGCTCAACAACGGCCTGATCCTGATGGGCCTTTCCGTTTCCGACCAGATGATCGTTCGCGGTCTCATCATCCTCGCTGCGGTCGCCGTGTCGCTGCGCGAAAAGTCCCGCTGAAGGAGGATTTCATGTTTCTCGACGTTCTGCGCCGCCGCAACCCGGCCTTCATCGAAGCGGCGATGGCCTTGCATCAGCAGGGCAAGATCCCGGCCAACGCCTATGTTCTCGACCTCGATGCGGTCGAGGCAAACGCCAAGATCTTGAGCGACGAGGCCCGTCGTCTCGGCCTGAAGATCTTTGCCATGACCAAGCAGGTCGGGCGCTCGAGCTCCTTCTGTGACGCCGTGCAACGTGGCGGTATTGATCGCTCGGTCGCCGTCGACATGGCCTGCGCTCGCGCCACTCACAAGGCCGGTCTGAAGGTCGGTCATCTCGGCCACCTGCAGCAGGTCGCGCGCCACGAGGCGGCGGCTGCAGCAAAAACGTTCCGGCCTGACTACTGGACTGTGTTCAATGACGAAAAGGCCGGCGAGGCAGCGTCCGGTGCGAAGGCCGCAGGCTATCGGCAGGACCTGCTCGCCCGCATCCGGGCGGAAGGCGACACGTTTTATCGCGGTCATGAAGGCGGCTTTGATGCCGCTGACGTTGCCGCTGTTGCCGACCGGCTTGACGGCCTCGACGGCGGTCGTTTTGCCGGCATTACCACCTTTCCGGCGCTGCTCTTCGATCATGAACGCCGCAAGGTGCTGCCGACGCACAATCTTTCAACACTCTCAAAGGCTGCCGAAGCGCTCGCGAAGGCTGGTCGCAAGGAGATCGAGGTGAATGCGCCGGGTACGACCTCCAGCGTCCTGCTGGCCGCGCTGGCCGAAGCCGGCGCGACCCAATGCGAGCCAGGCAACGGCCTGCACGGCACCACCGCGCTGCATGTGATGGAAGACCTCCCGGAGCTGCCGGCGGTGCTCTATCTCACCGAGGTCTCGCATCTCTCCGGCGGCAAGGCCTATTGCTTCGGCGGCGGCTTCTACATCGATCCGATCTTCCCGGATTACGACGTCAAGGCGATCGTATCGAGCGATCCGACGACCTCGGCATCGGCGCTTCGCAGCGTCGAGGTCCCGCCGCCGTCGGCAATCGACTACTACGCGATGATCGACGCCAGCGGTGCGACAGCGCCCAAGCCCGGCGACACGGCCGTGTTCGGCTTCCGCGGCCAGGCCTTCGTCACGCGGGCCTATGTCGTCGGCGTCTCTGGCATCTCCAAGGGCGCGCCGAAGGTGGAAACGATCGAAAACGGTTTCGGCGAAACCGCGGCCTGGCCGGTTTGAGGGCGACGTCATGACCATGAACACGAATTCTGCACGCGAACCGGTTCTGAAGCTCAAGGACATCCGCAAGACCTTTGGCGGTGTCACCGCCATCGAGAACTTTTCGCTCGACGTCCATCCGGGCGAGATCGTTGCGCTCGTCGGCGACAACGGCGCCGGCAAGTCGACGCTGATCAAGATCATCTCCGGCGTCCACACGCCGACCTCGGGCACGATCACCATCGAGAACCAGACGGTGGCGATGTCGAACGCCACCATGGCGCGGGCCCACGGCATCGAAGTCGTCTACCAGGATCTGGCGCTTGCCGACCAGCAGACGGTCTACATGAACATGTTTCTCGGCCGCGAACCGACGAACAGTTTCGGCCTGCTCGACCGTCGCCGGATGATCGACGAGACCGAGACGCTGGTGAAGGAACTTGATGTGCGCATCCCCTCGGCGCATGCAACGATCCGTGATCTCTCGGGCGGCCAACGTCAGGGTGTCGCGATTGCGCGTGCCACCCACTGGGCGAGCAAGCTGATCCTTCTCGACGAGCCGACGGCGGCCCTCGGCGTTGCCGAAACCGCCAAGGTCGAGGAGATCGTCGAATCGCTGAAGAGCCGCAACATCGGCGTCTTGATCATCAGCCACAGCCTCGATCAGGTCTTCAAGCTGTCGGATCGCATCTGCGTGCTGCGTCGCGGCAAGCAGATCGGAATTCGTGAGACGGCAAAGACCGACAAGAACGAGATTATCGCGATGATCACCGGCCTTCAGCAGCACTGAGGGCCACGCGTGGCGCGGCCGTTTCGGGCGGCGCCGCTTGTCTTTAAGGTGCTGCGCCGAAGAAGGTGAGGCGGCTGAAGAGCACGTAGTGCGATTCCGAAGCCATCAGCGCGACGAAGACCAGCACCAGTAGCGGCGGCAGCAGGATCGCATAGATTAGCGCCAGCCTCTCCCATGCCATGTGCATGAAGATCGCGACGATGAGACCTGCCTTCAGCATCATGAAGATCAGGATCAGCGACCATCTGAGATAGCCCTGCAGCCCAACATAGTCGACGAGATAGGAGAAGGTGCTGAGCACGAAGAGCAGCAGCCAGACGACCAGATAAAGGCCGATCGGGTGCTGCTGATGCGTTTGCGCGTGGCCTTCCGCTTTTGCTGCCGGTGCCGCGTGGGTGTGAACAGTCGTCTCTGTCATGGCCGTGCCTCACCACAGATAGAAGAATGCAAAGATGAAGACCCAGACGAGGTCGACGAAGTGCCAGTAGAGGCCGGTGATCTCGACGATCTCGTATTGTCCCCTGCGGCTCGTGAAGAAGCCGCGGCGTTCGGTGTCGAAATCGCCGCGCCAGACCTTGCGGGCAATGATCAGGAGGAAGATCACGCCGATGGTCACGTGGGTGCCGTGGAAGCCGGTGATCATGAAGAAGGTCGAGCCGAATTGGGCAGCACCCCAGGGGTTGCCCCAGGGCCGTACGCCCTCGGTGATCAGCTTGGTCCATTCGAAGGCCTGCATGCCGACGAAAGTGGCGCCGAAAAGAGCGGTCAACACCATGAGCAGAGCAGTCTTCTTGCGATCGCGCCGGTAGCCGAAATTGACGGCCATGGCCATGGTGCCGCTCGACGTAATCAGCACGAAGGTCATGATGGCAATCAGGATCAACGGCACGTCGGACCCGCCGATGTGGAGCGCAAAGACCTCGCTCGGGTTGGGCCATGGAACGGCAGTCGACATGCGCGCCGACATGTAGGCGACGAGGAAGCAGCCGAAGACGAAGGTGTCGCTCAAGAGGAAGATCCACATCATCGCCTTGCCCCAGGAGACGTTCTTGAACGTCCGCTGGTCCGACGCCCAGTCGGCGGCAAAGCCGGCGAGCCCGGCCGGGCGGTGGAGCGGCTCTCGGACGGTCGAATGGGTCTCGACGGACATGCCTTGGCTCCTTCAAGTCAAGAGGGATCGGCAGAGCTCGACGAAGTCGTTGGCCCAGCCGGAAAAGAGCACGAACAGCACCAGCCATACGGCCAGCATGAAATGCCAGTAGGTGGCGCAGAGCGTGATCGACAGCACGGCTTTTTCGTCCATCGGCCTGGCGCGGGTTTTGACGATCACCCTTGAGAGAGCGAAGAGGCCGCCGAGGATGTGCAGGCCGTGCATGCCTGAAATCATGTAGAAGAAGCTGTTGGCCGGATTGTCGGCGAGCAGGAAGCCGGCGTCGGTGAGTTCGCGCCAGGCGAAGACCTGCCCGGCGAGGAACGCGAGACCTGAGGCAAGGGCGGCGATCAGCGCCGTGCGGCTCGCCTCGTCGCGGTGATGTTCGGCGGTGACACGGGCCGCATGCAGAAGCAAGCTGCCAAGGCCAAGGATGGCGGTATTGAGCCACAGGATTTTCGGCATCGGCGTCGACCACCAGTCGGTGGATGCCATGCGCATGAAATAAGCGCTGATGAACAACGTGAAGAGCGCGCCGACGACGACCAGAAAGACGCCGAGCCCAATTTGCGCCGGCGCGATGTCGGGCGGTCCGTGGGGGCGGGGATCATGGGTGTGGCCGATCTCAAGCCATGGCTTCGAAAACAGCCGCTGATGCGCCAGCCACCAGCCGGCGATCAGGAGAACGACTGCCAGGAAGACCAGGGTGACGCTCATGAGGCCTCCTCCGCTCCAAGCCCGGTGGAGCCCGGCTGGTTCTGCGGAATGAAGTCCTCGGCTGCACCGGGCACGCTGTAATCATAGGCCCAGCGATAGACGACGGGTAGTTCCTTCCAGTTGCCGTGGCGCGGCGGCGTCTCGGGCGTCTGCCATTCGAGCGTCGTCGCCCGCCACGGGTTGCCGCCGGCCTCGCGGCCATGGCGGATGCTCCAGATGAGGTTGAACAGGAAGACGATCTGCGCGGCGCCGACGACGAGCGCCATGATGGTGATGAACTCGTTGAGCGTATGGGCGGAGGCCGGAACGAAGGCGGTTTCGCCCATCTCGTAATAACGGCGCGGCATGCCGATCAGGCCGAGATAATGCATCGGGAAGAAGATCAGATAGGCGCCGACGAAGGTGACCCAGAAGTGGATCTGGCCCATCACCTCGTTGAGCATGCGGCCGGTGACCTTCGGATACCAGTGATAGATTGCGCCGAAGATGACGAGGATCGGCGCGACACCCATGACCATATGGAAATGGGCGACGACGAACATGGTGTCGGAGAGGGGCACGTCAACGACGACGTTGCCGAGGAACAGACCCGTCAGCCCTCCATTGACGAAGGTGACGATGAAGGCGAGCGCAAAAAGCATCGGCAGCGTCAGGTGGATGTCGCCGCGCCACAGCGTCAGCACCCAGTTGTAGACCTTGAGCGCTGTCGGCACGGCGATGATCAGCGTCGTGGTGGCAAAGAAGAAGCCGAAATAGGGGTTCATGCCGCTGACATACATGTGGTGCGCCCAGACGATGAAGGAGAGCGCGCCGATGATCACGATCGCCCAGACCATCATGCGGTAGCCGAAGATGTTCTTGCGGGCGTGTGTGCTGATCAGATCCGAGACGATGCCGAAGGCGGGCAGCGCGACGATGTAGACCTCCGGATGGCCGAAGAACCAGAAGAGGTGCTGGAACAGGATCGGGCTGCCGCCGCCGTGCTGCAGCTGTTCGCCCATCTCGACGATCGCCGGCATGAAGAAGCTGGTGCCGAGCACGCGATCAAACAGCATCATGACGCAGGCGACGAACAGGGCGGGGAAGGCGAGGAGCGCCATGACCGTCGCGGTGAAGATGCCCCAGACGGTGAGCGGCATGCGCATCAGCGTCATGCCGCGCGTGCGCCCCTGAAGCACGGTGACGACGTAGTTGAGGCCACCCATGGTGAAGCCGATGACGAAGAGGATGAGGGACGACAGCATCAATATGATGCCCCAGTCCTTGCCGCCGGGCGTGCCTGACAGCACCGCCTGTGGTGGGTAGAGCGTCCAGCCGGCGCCGGTCGGTCCACCGGGCGCGAAGAAGCTTGTGACGAGCACCAGCACGGCAAGCAGGTACAGCCAGTAGCTCAGCATGTTGGCATAGGGGAAAACCATGTCGCGTGCGCCAAGCATCAGCGGGATCAGGTAGTTGCCGAAGCCGCCGAGGAAGAGCGCGGTCAGCAGATAGATCACCATGATCATGCCGTGCATGGTGATGAACTGGTAGTAGCGCTCGGCATCGATGAACGTGAAGACGCCGGGAAAGCCGAGCTGCAGCCGCATCAGCCAGGAGAGCACCAGCGCCACCATGCCGATGGCGATCGCGGTCGAGGCATATTGCACGGCGATGATCTTTGCATCCTGGCTGAAGACGTAGCGCGTCCACCAGCTATGGGGATGATAAAGCTCGACGTCTTCCACTTCCGCGGGGCCGATCTGTTCGCTCGTGCCATGCCGGATATCGACCATATGCGAGAACCTCCCAACACCGGATCATCTCGATCCAACGCTTTGAAACACGCAACTCCGGACTATGAACCGTGGAGTTGCTTTCGCTCACGGGCGGGATGCGGGCGGAAAACCGCGCGCACTTTTCCTCATCCCGCTTTGGCCGTCGGGGCGCCTCCTACTGCGCCGGGGCGGCATTTCCTGCCTGCGCCGTTTCCTTCGTTTCTGCCTTTGCCTGCAATTGCGAGAACGTCGTCTGTTGCGAAAGCCAGGCCTGATAGTCCTCGGCAGTGTCGACGACGACGGTGCCGCGCATCTGCGGATGACCAACGCCGCAGAGTTCGGCGCAAAGCACCTCGAAGGTGCCCGTGCGCGTTGGCGTCAGCCAGAAATAGGTGACCATGCCCGGTACCATGTCCATCTTGGCGCGGAACTCCGGCACGTAGAAATCATGGAGCACGTCGACCGAGCGCAAGAGCATCTTGACCGGCTTGCCGACTTCCAGATGCAGCTCGCCGCCTTCGACGACGACGTCATCGAGTGCTGCCGCATCGTTGCGGTTGAGGCCGAGAGAATTCTCAGGCGTGATGTCGCGGGTCTCCGACGTTCCGAGCTTGCCGTCGGCGCCGGGGAGCCGGAAGCTCCACAGCCATTGCTGGCCGACGACTTCAACCTCGGCAGCACCATCGGGGACGGTCACGAACTGGTGCCAGACGAAGAGGCCGGGGGTCAGCATGGCGGCGACGCCGAGCGTGGTGCCGCCGGCGAGCCATCCTTCGAGCTTCCGGTTTTCCGGTTCATAGGCCGCCCGGTTTCCCGGTCGGTGCCGAAAACGCAGGACGCAATAGGCCATGAAAAGCACGACGGCGACGAAGACGACGCCGGTAATCCAGAAAGTGATGATGAGCGTATTGTCGATGTAATTCCAGTTGGACGCGATCGGCGTCCACCACCAAGGGCTGAACAGATGGAACAACACCGAGCCTACGGCCAACAAAACCAGAATAACTACCACGGCCATTTCTATCCCTCCTCGCCGCTGTCGGCTGTGGGCATGAATGCGCAATCCGTAGAGCCTGCTGCATGCTTCCTTTGGTCGTCGCCGATCAGAGGACAAAAACATGCAGGAATTCAAAGTTCTACAGCGACCTTTGCGCGTCTGACAGGACGCGCGGCGCTGTACCTGCAATTATTGCACGAACGTTGAATAGTCGCAATTCGCCGATTCCGTGCGAGCGGCGGTTGCTTTTAGTCTTCGCAGGCTACTGCGAATACTGTTTGAGATAGGCGATGAGGTTGGAGATATCCGTATCATCCTTCAGCCCGGCAAAGGCCATTTTCGTGCCTTTCACCTTCGTCCTTGGATTGTGCAGATAGTCGCGCAGATGCGCCTCATCCCAGACGAGCCCACCCTTGCCGGCATCAACCATCGCCGACGAGTACGCGAAGTCGGCATGAGTGCCAGCCGTTCGCCCGAACAGATGGTTGAGCGATGGCCCAACCTTGTTGGTGTCGCTGTCAGCCACGTGACAGACAGCGCATTTCTTGAAGACGGTTGCTCCGGCGCTTGCGTCGCCCTCTTGCGCGAGGGTTGCGAACGGACAGAGCATCGTTGTCGAAAAGGCAAGGGCAACAACAAGAATTCGCATGACACTTCCTCAAAATCGCCGGGCGCAGGCAAGGAAGGCTATCGTCAATCTGTCGTTTTGGCGGTGCTTGCTTCTCTTAAGTTGGCGCCACGGCGGTTGATACTTGCGACACGACGACGGTACGCCTCGCTTTGTGGAAGTCAACCGGCGCAGCCGACAGGTCGCCGGCTGCGCCTAAATTTTCACCAATGATCTTGTCGCACGGTCAGACGCGATTGCCCTCGGCGTTGAAGAAGTGCAGCCGCTCGACCGGCAGGCGCACGGGAAGCGTGCCCGAAGCGTTGAGGAACCGGCGGTCGTTGGTGAAGGCCTTGAAGCCGGCGCGACCGAAGGACAAGTGCAGGATGATGCCGAAACCTGTGGGCTCGACGAGATCGACATTGGCCTGAAGCGCGTCCGGTCCCTCGGCGCCGATTTCGACATGTTCCGGGCGGATGCCGAGCGTCGCGCGGGAGCCCTCGGACAAGGCAGGATGTTGCTGCGCGGGAATAGTGACGCCGCCTTCCGTCTCGAAGCGTGGGGCGGTGCCGTCGCGGTAGGTGCCTTCGAAGAAGTTCATGCCGGGCGAGCCGATGAAACCGGCGACGAAGAGATTGGCCGGGCGGTCGTAGAGATCGAGCGGGCTGCCGACCTGCTGCACGAAGCCGCCGTTCATGGCGACGATGCGGTCGGCGAGCGTCATCGCCTCGATCTGGTCATGAGTGACGTAGATCGAGGTGGCGCCGAGGTCCTTGTGCAGCTTCTTGATTTCGGCGCGCATCTGCTCGCGCAGGCGCGCGTCGAGGTTCGACAGCGGCTCGTCGAAGAGAAACGCCTTGGGTTCGCGCACAATGGCGCGGCCCATGGCGACGCGCTGGCGCTGGCCGCCTGAAAGCGCGCGCGGGCGCCGTTCGAGCAACGGATCGAGGCCGAGCTTGGCGGCAGCCCCCGAGACGACGCTTGCGATCTTCTCCTTGGCAGTTTTCCGGAGCCTCAGGCTGTAGCTCATGTTCTTGGCGACCGACATGTGCGGGTAGAGCGCATAGGACTGGAACACCATGGCGATGTCGCGGTCCTTCGGCGCCAGCTCGTTGACGCGTTTTCCGGCAATGCGGATTTCGCCCGAGGTGACGCTTTCGAGGCCTGCGATCATGCGCAGCAGCGTGGACTTGCCGCAGCCGGAGGGGCCGACGAGCACGACGAACTCGCCGTCGCCGATCTTCAGGTCCACATCGTGCAGGACTGGGTGGATGCCGTAGGATTTCTGGATGTTGGCGATATCGATGGAAGCCATGGGAACAATCCTCAGCCTTTGACCGCGCCGGCCGTGAGGCCCTGGACGAGATAGCGTTGAATGAGCAGGAAAAAGAGGCAGGCGGGGATGAGCGCGAGCACGCCGGCCGCCATCATCTGCCCGAAGTCGACCGAGAACTTCGACACGAAGGACAGAAGCCCGACAGGGAAGGTTGCCTGGTCGTTGCCGGAGATCAGCATCAGCGAAAACAGAAGTTCGCTCCAGGCGGCGGTAAAGACGAAGCCGAGCGTGGCGGCGATGCCCGGAAGCGTCAGCGGCAGGATGATCTGGCGGAAGGCGACGAACTGGGTGGCGCCGTCGATCATTGCCGCTTCCTCCAGATCCTTCGGAATGCCGTCGAAGAAAGACTGCATCAGGAAGGTGGCGAAGGGCACGTTGAAGGCGGTGTAGACGATGACGAGGCCGGTGAGGCTGTTGGTGAGCCCGAGCGGCGACAGGATCTTGAAGATCGGCGCCACCAGCATGACCAGCGGGAACATCTGCGTCAGGAGCATCAGTGCCACCAGCCAGTACTTGCCGCGGAAATTGAAGCGCGACAGCGCGTAGCCGGAGAGCGAGGCAAGGATCGTGACGATGACGGCGGTCGAGCCGGCGACGATCAGGCTGTTCTTGAAGAACACCGGAAAGGCGCTGTGGCGCAGCACGAAATCGAAATGTTCGAGGCTCGCGCGCGACGGCCACATCCGGATGCCTTCGGAGTAGAGCAGGTCGTTCGGGGTGACGGCGACCTTCAGGAGCCAGTAGAGCGGGAACAGCGCAAAGGCGATATAGGCGAGGATGGCCAGCCGGTGCGCGATGGTGAGGAAGAGTTTGGCGCGCATCGGTTCAATCCTTGCTCAGAAGCCATTGCCGCAGGATGACGATCAGCATCGAATAGGCGAGCAGCAGGGCCAGAAGCACGAGCGCGATCGCTGAGGCGTAACCGAAATCCAGCCGCTTGAAGGCCTGGGTGAAGATGTAGCTGGCGACGATCTGGGTGCGGTCGGCCGGCCCGCCATTGGTCATGACGATGATCAGGTCGGCGAAGTTGGAGATCCAGACGGTGCGCAAGAGAATGGTGATGGCGATGGTCGGCGCCAGGAACGGCAGCGTGATCGACATAAAGCGCTGGACCGGTCCGGCGCCGTCGATGCTGGCGGCCTCATAGAGGTCGCGCGGGATCGCCTGGAGGGCGGCAAGCAGCGTGATCGCGAAGAAGGGTATGCCCCACCAGACATTGGCGATGATCGGCCCCCACATGGCAAGCTGCGGGTCTGACAGGATATTGGACGGCTCGCTCATGAGGCCAAGTGCGTAGAACCAGTGCGGCAGGGGTCCGACGACCGGGTTGAACAGCCACGCCCAATTGAGGCCGGCAAGGAAGCTCGGCACCGCCCACGGCAGGAAGACAAGCGCCTGGGCAAGGCCTCGGCCGTAGAAGGGTTTGTCGAGCAACAGCGCGAGGATCAGACCGAAGATGAACTGGAAGAACACCGACGCGCCGGTCCACCAGAGTGTGTTGCGCAGCGCCCGGTAGAAGGCCTGGTCCTCGGACAGCGCCCGGAAATGATCGAGCCCGATATAGGCGCCGGAAAACGGGTTCAAGAGCTGGATGTCGCGGAAGGCGTAGGAAACGCCGAGCACCAGCGGCACCAGCATCACGGTGACGATCAGGATCAGCGCCGGCGCGCTGTAGAGATAGGGTGCGGCGCCATCGGCGATGCGCTTTTTCAGCGGCGTCCTGCTTGCCGGCAGGCCGCTTTGGCGGGCGACATAGGCCATCGATCGAAATTTCCCCTGTGCGGTCGCCGGTTTTTTAGGGCGTACCTCGTTTCGTCAGTCGGAGCGGGATGCGGACGGAGACCGCGCACACGTCATTCCGCTTGAGATCAAGAGGGCCGGCGGCAGCAAGCCACCGCCGGCCGAAGGCTTACTTCTTGCTGGCGAGGAACTTCTGCTGCGCCTTGGTGAGGTAGTCGGCCCACTGGTCGGCGAGTTCCTGCGGTGCGATGTCGCCGAGCAGCGCTTCCTGGGTCGTCTTGATGGCGAGCGAATCCTTGAAGAAGGCGAATTCTTCCAGGTAGGTCGGCATGACCGTCAGGACGACGTCCTTGTCGGCGAGCTCGTCGAACCAGCCCTTGAACTGCGGGCTTGCGTAGAATGGATCCTTCTCGGCCGACTTGTGCACTGGCAGTGCGCCGGTGCGCTTGTTCCACTCGATGTTGCCTTCCGGCCCCTCGAGCGTCTCGATCAGCTTCCAGGAGAGATCCTTGTTCTGGCTTGCCGACAGCATCGACCAGCCGGCAAAGCCGATGGTGGTAAACGCCTTGCCGCTCGGGCCCTTCGGCATGGTGGTGACGCCGAAGTCTTCCGACTTCATCCGCTCGGCGATCGCGATCAACGCGTCCGGATCCTGGTCGAGGAAGGCGCAGGTGCCGCTATAGAAACCGGCGACGATTTCGTTGAAGCCCCAGTTGACGCTATCCTTCGGAGCCAGCCCCTTCTTGTAGAGGTCGATCACCCAGGTGAGGCCCTTGACCCAGCCTTCGCTGTTCATCGTCGAGGTGCCGTCCTCGTTGAAGAAGGTGTTGCTGCCGGCCATGGTGGCGCCGAACATCACCCAGCCGTTGAGACCGCCCGGACCGCCGCGCAGGCAGTAGCCGGACTTGCCCGGAAGCTTCGAGACAGCTTCGGACGCCTTGACGAAATCGTCCATGGTCTTCGGCGGCTCGCTGACGCCTGCCTCCGACAACAGCTTCTTGTTGTAGAACATCGCGCGCAGGTAGAAGCCATAGGGCAGCATATAGGCGGTGTCGTTGATATCGCGGCCGAGTTCGAGCGCGCGCTCCGTCAGCCCGCCCGTGTGTTCCCACTTGGCGAGGTAAGGCTCGAGGCTTTCGAGCATGCCGTTGTTGGCATAGAGCGACAGCCAGGTGTCGGGCATTTCCATCACGTCAGGCAGCTCGCCGGCCGAAACCATGGTGGCGAATTTCTGGAAGGCTTCGCCCCAGGGAAGCGAGATGATCTCGACGGTCGTGCCGGGGTTGGCGGCCTCGAACTTGGCGACGATCGACTTCAGCGTCTCGGTGCGCTCGGGGCTGGTGATGACCTCGACCAGCTTCAGCTTGGTGTCGGCAAGCGCGCTTCCGGCCATGAGCGTGGCGAGAAGCGTGGCAGTGATCAGTTTCTTCATTTCTGTTCCCTCTTTTCTTCGTTGGTTTGGTTCAAAGTGGGGAGAAGCGGGATTGTCGTCCCGCTCCTGTCAGTCAGTCGAAGCGACGGCGAGCGCCGCTTCGAGATCGCTCCAGAGGGCCTCCGTTCCCTCCAGGCCGACATGGAGCCGTACCGACCGCGGCGAGATGCCGAAGGCGGCCGCGGAATTGGGCTGGGCTTTCTGCGACAGCACGACTTCGCCCGGCACGATGAGGCTTTCATGTCCGCCCCAGGAAACGCCGAGCTTGAAGAGTTCGAGATGATCGGCGAAGCGCCTGACGTCGACGCCCTCGCGGAAGATGAAGGAGAAGAGGCCGGACGTGCCGGAAAGGCCCGGTGGCAGCGTATTGCCGAGCCCGGGGTGGCAGACTTTTTCGACCAGCGGATGGGCCTGCAGCCGCCGCGCGACTTCGAGCGCCGAGCGTTCATGCGACTTCATGCGGATCGGCAAAGTGCGCAGGCCGCGGATCAGGAGCCAGGCATCGAAAGGCGAAAGCTTGCCGCCGAGATAGGGATAGGCCTCCGAGCGGATGCGGCCGATCAGTTCCTTCGAGCCGGTGACGACACCGGCGACGACGTCCGAGTGGCCGCCGAGATATTTGGAGGCCGAATGAATGACGAGATCGACGCCGAGTGCGATCGGCTGCTGGAAGATCGGGCTTGCCCAGCTATTGTCGATCGCGGTGATGATGCCCTGGTCCTTGGCAAGGCGGGCGAGGGAAGCGACGTCGTGAGTGTCCATCACCCAGCTCGTCGGGCTTTCCATGTAGAAGAGCTTGGCGCCGGGCAGCGCCTTGGCGACCGCCTCCTCGTCGCGCCCGTCGACATAGGTCACCTCGATCTTCATGCGCTTCAGGTGCGTCCCGAACAGGCGGAAGGCGTCGGGATAGACATGGTTGACGGCGACGATGCGGTCGCCCGGCTCGACGAAGGAGAGCACGGTGGAGGAGATCGCCGACATGCCGCTCGCAAACCCGATCGCGTCCTCGCCGCCTTCGAGTTTCGCCAGCATCTCCTCGAACATGCGCACCGTCGGGTTGAGGCCGCGGGTATAGATCGGCCGCACGCGTTCGCCTTTGTAGGACGCGACCATGTCGTCGTAATCCTTGAAGGTGAAGAGCGAGGTCTGCACGATCGGCGGCACGACGGCATCGAAGGCGTGGCCTTCGTCATGTGCGACGATCAGCGAGGCATGGTCGAACGGATCGAGGCCGTTGGTCATTTGGACATTTCCTTGATGTCTTCCTCGACGATCGCGAGGATTTTCAGTGTTTCTTCGCGCGCGGTGTCAGGGTCCTGAGCGGCGATCGCGTTGAAGAGGGTGCGGTGGAAGGGGAAAGAGCGACGGGCGAAGTCCGTGCGGTCGAAAGGGTGGTCCCAGAAGCGTTCGAAGGCTTCGCGCATCTGCTCGAGAAGCTGCCGGAAGAGCGGATTGTGGGTGGCGTCGTAGATTGCCAGGTGAAAGGCGAGGTCTTCCGGGCCCGACGTGCCCTTAGCGATATGCACCCGCTCCATCTCGTTGAGCTTGATTTCGATCACCTTCAGGTCGTCGTCGGTGCGCCGGCGGGCCGCGACCATGTTGGCCTCGACCTCGATGCCGCGGCGAACCTCGAGCGTCATCAGCAGCACGTCGCGTAAGTGCGCGGTGTCAAGCGTCAGCGGCATATGGACGGTGGCGCCGGAGATCGTGCGCAGGAGATAGGTGCCGCTACCCTTTCGCGCCTCGACGACACCGAGCGCCTGGAAGTGGCGGATGACTTCGCGGATGGTGGAGCGACCGACGGCCAGCGCCGTCATCAGTTCGCGTTCTGCCGGCAGACGGTCGCCCGGTTTCAGGCCTGAATGCTGGACGTAGTCGGCGAGCGCCGCAATGACCTGCTGCGCCCGGTCGGCGGGCGGCAATGGCAGAAGCGCGGCTCTGGCTTGTTCAGTCATTCAGCCTCCCCCTCGGTGCCAAATTGGTCTGACATCTGATCAATATGATCAAGGTAAAGGGGGTGGTCAAGCGAGAACTTAAAAAGCTCCGTGCCGGTTGACCCGGACGCCGGCAGGCGTAGACAGGGGGCAAGGAGCTTGAAGATGCTGAAATCAGGATTTGTGTTCGCCGGCGCCGTGGTCGGCGCGTTCTTTGCCTTGATGGCTGTTGCGGGCGATGCGGAAGCGCAGATGCGCACCAGAAAGGGCGAATATTACGAGGGGATCCAGCGCAAGCCCTATGGCTACTACTGGATCTGGCCACCGGTCGAACAACGGGAGCCCGCCTACAGGCAACGACCCGGTAAGGATGGTTCTGCCGGCAACAGGACGAAACCGCGCAAGCAACCGACGCCATAGGCGCTGCTGCGGTGCCAAGCGAACCGGACAAAGAGAAGCGGCGCCCGAAGGCGCCGCAGCATTGATCAGACTTTGGTTGGCCAATCAGACCTTGATCAGAGCGTGGCGACGTGAACGTCGCGGGGGAGGGACGAGAGAACCTCCGGCCCGTCCTCACGCAGGATGACGATGTCCTCGAGCCGAATGCCGAAGCGGCCGGGCAGATAGATGCCGGGCTCGATCGAGAAGACCATGCCTTCTTCGAGCACGGTTTCCGAGGTCGCGGTGATATAGGGCGGTTCGTGGCCGTCGATGCCCATGCCGTGGCCGGTGCGGTGGACGAAGTATTCGCCGTAACCTGCATCGGAGATCACCTTGCGGGCGGCGGCATCGACTTCCTTGGCGAGCACGCCCGGACGGGCCGCCTTCAGCGCCGCCTGCACGGCCCGTTCGACGATGGTGTGGATCTGGCCGTATCCCTCAGGCGCGCGGCCGACGATCGCCATGCGGGTGATGTCGCTCGGAAAACCCTGCTTGCGGCCGCCGATATCGATGACGACGGCATCGCCTTCCTCGATCACCCGTTCGCTTGCCGAATGATGCGGGAACGCGCCATTACCGCCGGCCCCGACGATCCAGAACGCCGGTGCAGCACCTTCGGACGCGAAGTGCCCGCGGATCTCGGCGGCCAGTTCCTTCTCGGTCATGCCCGGGCGGATTTTCGAAAACGCCGCCTGCATGGCGCGATCGGCAATGCCGGCATTCATCTTCAACAGCGCATATTCGCTTTTATCCTTGCGCATGCGCAGGGCACCAAGCGTTGCTGGCGTGAATTCGCGGGCGGTATCCTCCGGCAGCGCATCGATCAGCAACAGCGCGAAATCGGCGCGCATGGTCTCGTCGAGCACGACGCGGCCGGGGGCTTGCGCGCCGACATCGGCGAGGGCCGCCGCCAGGGCTTCAGCCGGGCCGACGTCATCCGCCCAGTTGTGGAAGGCGATGTCGGTGTGCTCGCGGGTGCCTTCGGCGTTAAGCGCCGGCATCAGGAAGGCTTCCTTCTCCGGGCCGATCAGGAGCAGGCAGGGGCGCTCGTCCGGATGCGGATGGTAGCCGATCAGCCAGTCCATGTGCGATCCGGGTGCGAGTGCGACGAGGCCGACATCGCTTTTGGCCATCTTGCGGCGAAGCGCTGCGAAACGGCTCTTGGAGAGTTCCGTCATGATGTTTCCAGTTCTGGCTCGAGGATTTGAAAGGTTGGAGACGGCCGCGCTTCCGCGGGCCGACGTGGCAGGAGAAGGGGCGGATCCGTGTGGGCGTGACGCGTCTACGGGGAACGTCTGCGTCCGGCATGGACGATGTCTGGGGATGTGGATTTGTGGCTCTTCAAGCGGACTCCTCCCCCTCGAAATGCACGCGCATGTGCTCCGGGACCTGGTTGTCCCCCGTCGCTATGCGGCTGTATTTCAACGACTTTGGTGTCGAGCCGCGGTCTTGTCAATACGAAATTTTAGTCACACTAAAATTCCTGGCCGGGTGGTACCTGTGGCGGTTCACGCAGCCAGCCGCAACAGACGCGCGACCGCCTGCTGGTCGAAGCCGCCGATCCCCTCCCGGATGTCGGCGGCGATCGCATCGGCAACGGCCTGTTCGTCACGCCGCCTGAGAGCATCGATGGCCTCGCGGTGGCGGTCGACGACGTAGAGTTCGGTGACATGCTCCATGGCGATGCCGAGGATGGGGCCGAGCTGCAGCCACACACTCTCGATCAGCGGCATGGCGACCGCGTCGGGGTTGGCGGTGTAGATCATCCGGTGGAACGCCTGGTTGGCGATCAGCGCCGCCACCTTGTCGCCTTTGCGAATTTCGGTCTCGATACTGTCGTCGATTGCCGCGATCTTCTCGATCTGGCGTTCGGAGAGATGGGCGACCGCCCGTCGCGCCGCATGGCTCTCAAGCGCGATGCGCAGCGAAATCAGCTCCTCGAAGCGGGCAGGCGTGATGTGCGGCACGACGATGCGGCGGTTTTCCAGGAACTGCAGGGCGCCGATGGAGGTGAGCTGCCGTAGTGCCTCGCGCACTGGGGTCGGGCTGCTTTCGAGCGCTTCGGCCAGGCCACGAATGGTGACGGAGGTGCCGGGTCGGAAAGCGCCGACCATGATCGCCTGCCTGAGCCGGTTGAAAGCGTAGTCGTGCGTGGTCATGCCGTCGGGTCGGCCGAGTGGCGGCAGAACGAGAGTTTTCAAGTGCACATGTCCTTTTGCCTGGGCACGCGATGAAAGCGGATGGGGGTGGAAGCCGCATACACTTTCGGCTGCCCCGCTCTACCTCAAACGCCTGATAGCATCGCTCATGCTTGACTCCAATTCCTGAATTATGTCAACTTTCAGAAAATGTGATCACAAAAAGAGATTTGCGATATGTCGCTCGACGCGGAAGATCCCAGCGCATTCAAGGCATGGCTCGAGCAGAACGGGCCGATCGAGAGCATCCAGGCGGTGGTCTGCGACCTCAACGGCATCATGCGCGGCAAGCGCGTGCCGGTGGAGCAGGCGGCAAAGGTGCTTGGCGGCGGCATCCGCATGCCGCTTTCGATCGTCGGCGTCGATGTCTGGGGCGAGGACATCATCAACAGCGAGCAGGTGTTTGCGAGCGGCGACCGTGACGGCATTTGCGGCGTCACCGGCCGTGGCGCGCTGCCGGTCAACTGGACCTCGCGACCGAGCGCGCTTGTGCCGCTCTGGCTGCAGCTCGAAGACGGCAAGCCGTTCCTTGCCGATCCGCGCCAGGCACTGGCTGCGATCGTGCGCGAATACAAGGAACTGGGCCTCCGCCCTGTTGTTGCCACCGAGCTCGAGTTCTACCTGATCGATCCGGAGCCCGACAGCGCGGTGCCGCCGATCTCGCCCTATACCGGCAAGCGGCTCGATTCCGACGCGATCCTGTCGATCGACGAACTCGACGATTTCGGCGAGTTCTTCTCCGACGTCTACAAGGAATGCGCCCGGCAGAACGTGCCGGCGGATGCGGCGATTGCCGAGAACGGCATCGGCCAGTTCGAGATCAATCTGCTGCACACCGACGATCCCTTGAAGGCGGCCGACGACGCCATCTTCTTCAAGCGCATCGTCAAGGGCGTGGCGCGCAAACATGGCCTTGCGGCGACCTTCATGGCCAAGCCCTATGGCACCCGTTCGGGCAACGGTTTGCACATCCATTTCAGCCTGCTCGACGAGGAGGGCAACAACGTCTTCAACGATGGCAGCGACGAGGGCTCGCCGATGCTGAAGAATGCGGTTGCCGGGCTGCTGCGCGGCATGGCGGAGACGACGCTGCTCTTTGCGCCGCACTTCAATTCCTACCGGCGCTTGAGGCCGGATACGCATGCGCCGACGGCCGTCTGCTGGGGGTACGAGAACCGCACCTCGGCGATCCGCATTCCCGGCGGCAATCCTGCAGCACGGCGTATCGAACATCGCGTCGCCGGTGCCGACGCCAATCCCTATCTCGTTATCGCCGCGATCCTCGGCGCCGCACTCGTCGGCATCCGCAACAAATGGAAGCCACCGGCGCCGGTTTCCGGTCGGGCTTATGCAGCGGAGAAACTGCCCAAAATTCCCTCGGATTGGGGGCAGGCGGTCGACACCTTCGAGGCTGGACCGATTGCCGCCGAAATCTTCGATCCCGTGCTGCGCTCGATGCTGATTGCCTGCAAACGCCAGGAGATCGCCGGTTTTGCCGAGCAGGTCACGGACTACGAATTCAGCGCCTATCTGGAAATCGTCTGATGCTTACCAAACAGAAATCTTATGCCGGCGACGGCAACTATCCGACCAGCTATTACGCCGCTTCCCGCAACATCATCCGCACGCCGGTCCGGCTGCAGGGCCGCGTCGAGACCGACATCTGTGTCGTCGGTGCGGGCTATTCCGGAATGTCGACGGCGATCCATCTTGCGGAAAAGGGCTACAAGGTCGTCGTCGTCGAAGGGGCGCAGATCGGCTGGGGCGCCTCGGGTCGCAACGGCGGCCAGGTGGTCAACGGTCTCAATGCCAGCCTGTCGACGATCCAGCGCCGCTATGGCGACGATGCCGCGCGCTTCATCGGCGGGTTGGTGCAGGAGGGCGGCAAGATCATCCGCCGCCTCGTCAGCCAGTACCAGATCGACTGCGACCTGAAGCCGGGCAACATCTATGCGGCCTACACACCTGCCCACATGAAGGAGCTCGAAGCCAAGCAGGCGCTCTGGCGCAGATACGGCATGGACGATCACCAGCTTCTCGACCGTGAGGCACTGAGCAAACTCGTCAAGTCGGACGCCTATTGCGGCGGCATGCTCGACACGACGGGCGGTCACATGCATCCGCTCAACCTCGTGCTCGGCGAGGCGCGCGCCTTCGAGAGCATCGGTGGCACGATCTATGAACAGTCGCCGGTGACGCGCGTCGACCATGAGGCCGCAAGGCCGACCGCCTATACCGAAAGTGGCGAGGTTTCGGCGCGCATCGTCGTGCTCTGCGGCAATGCCTATCTCGGCGACGCGGTGCCGAAGCTGGTCTCGCGGGTCATGCCGGTCTCGACGCAGATGATCACGACAGCGCCGCTCGGCGAAGAACTGGCCCATTCGCTGATCCCGAGCGATATGTGCGTCGAGGACGTGCGCTACATCCTCGACTATTTCCGGCTTTCCGCAGACAAGCGGATGATCTTCGGCGGCGGTACCGTCTATGGCGGAACCGACCCGGCCGACGTCGTCGCCAAGCTGAAGCCCAATCTCGAAAAGGTGTTTCCGCAATTGAAGGGCGTGAAGATCGATTATGCCTGGAGCGGCAACTTCGCGCTCTCCTTCACCCGCGTACCGCAAATGGGCCGGATCGGCAGCAACACCTATTTCGCCCATGGCTACAGCGGCCACGGCGTTACCGGCTCGCACCTCTTCGGTCGTACGCTCGCCGAGGCGATCGACGGTGACACGACCCGCTACGACGTCTTTGAAAAACTGCCCTGGTATCCGTTCCCGGGCGGCCGCATGTTCCGCGCGCAATATTCGACGATCGGTTCCTGGTGGTACCAGTTCAAGGATGCTGCCGGCCTATAGGAGCCACGCCGGAACAATCCGCTGCCGCGGGCGTTTTGACCGACGGACCGCCACGCTACGTGGCGGTCTGCGATGGGTTTATGGGCGAAATGTGATTCCGCGCCCGCATCCCGATGCGGTACTATCGTTCTTCTACGGCATCGGCACGCCCGATGAGGGTTGGGCCTGTTGCATCTCCGGCATGCGGCCGTTGCCCTTTGGCGAAGTTGTCGCGTGCAAACCGAAACCAAGGAGTGCCCGCGGGCTTCCTGCGGGCAGCAACCCGGGAGCGGTAGTTCCCGATTGATTTCCTGGGGGATCTCGAGATGTTCGTGCGCTTTGGCTATGAAATCGGCATTCGCTGTCCGCAGCCGACCCCGATGATGACCTATCTTTCCGTCGTGCCGGAGCGGCGTCCGAACCTTCGGCGCGAGCATGGGCCGGTGTCCCTGCCGCTCGTGAAAATGGAAGAGATTACCGATCCGCACGGCAACACATGCTTCCGGATGACCGTACCCGAAGGCGACTTCAAGCTCTCGTATGATGCAGTGATCGAGGACGATGGCCGGCTCGACGCTTCCGACCCGTTGGCCGACGCGGTGCCGGTCGAAAGTCTGCCGGCCGCATGGCTGCCCTATCTCGCCGCAAGCCGCTACTGCGAAACGGACCGCATGGGCGCGCTTGCCTGGCGGCTGTTTGGCGATGCGATACCCGGGTGGCCGCGGGTCCAGGCCATCTGCGACTACGTGCACGAGCGCCTGGTTTTCAGCTACGGCTATGCGCAGACGATGCGCACGGCGCTCGAAGCGCATGAGGATCGCGTCGGCGTCAGCCGCGACTATGCCCATCTGGCGATCACCTTCTGCCGCTGCATGAACATGCCGGCGCGGTACGTGAACGGCTACATGGCCGATATCCCGAAGAGCGACAACCCGGCGCCGATGGATTTCAACGCGTGGTTCGAGGTCTTTCTTGGTGACCGCTGGCACACCTTCGACGCCAAGAACAACCAGCGGCGGGCAGGGCGCATCGCGGTCGCCCGTGGTCGCGACGCGGCCGACATTCCGCTGATCCAGACTTTCGGCAAGCACGAATTGACGGGCTTTACGGTCTGGACCTGCGTCGAGATGGACAGCGCGCTGACGCGCTCGCATCGCGGCTCGGATGTCTCGTTGCTGACGCCGTGGTTCAGCGAGACCTGGTCCAAACATATCCAGGACCGCGACCGCAATCGGCACTGACGGCCTTTTTCGGGGCCGAACCGATTTTTTACGGTTCGCGCCATTTCAGGAAAATAATATCTACAAACTCAATCGAGAATATAGGAGAACAAGAGAGAAGGCGGGCACGTGTCCGCGGATGAAACGACGGAGAGACGCGATGAACGCTTCGAGGCCGATGGTCCAATCCCGATATGCGCTTTATGCACCCGCACCTCAGCGCCGGTCCGTCGTCCATCTGGTCCCGCACGCGATTGCCATTGTCGCCGCGTTCTCCTTCGTCAGCGCCATTGTTGTTGGCGCCCTCTAGCCTGTTCCCGATATCAACTCTGGCGCGACAGATGCTCGTGTACGGCCAGCCAGTCGCCTGACGGTGCCCGCTGAAAGACGATCGTCTCCCGCTCGTCCGCCATCGCAGGCTCACCATTGAATTCCAGTTCGGTCTCGACCCGGTGCGTGAAGACGGCGACATCGCCGACCGCCTGGACATGCCGCTCGCTCGACCGGCAGGCGCGCACGCGAAAACCATCCCGTTCCTCCCACAGCGACCATTCCGCCTCATAGGCGGCGCGGCTTAGGAGCGGCCGGTCGAGCGTGTGGAAGATGAAGGTGGCATCGGCCGCGAAGGCTGCGAAATAGGACGCGCGGTCGTGCCGGGCGAAGGCCGCGACCAGTCTGTCGGCGGCGGCGAGCACCGACCGTTCGAGATCTTGCATAATGTTGTTTCCTCCGAGGGTCCGAAGCATCGCTCCGGCCGTGTTTTGTTTTGATCAGCGCGCCGCGATCAACGTCGCAAGCGGCCTGTTCTGGCGCGAGACGCGAGCCTTGAGGTCGTCGAGCGACATCGTCTCGCGCTTGGCAAATTCCGTGAACATCGTATTGAGGTTGTGGAAGAGCATCTCGCCGACCGCTTCGGCGTCGACATCGATCGCAACGACGCCCTTTGCCTTCAGCTTGAGGATCAGCGTCGAGACCTGCTCGCAGAGCCTGCGGTCGAGTTCGGTATAGCGTTTGCTGAACGGGCTCTCCGGCTGCTGGATGGAGATCGCCATTGCCGTGCGCCACATCTCCTTGCTGAGATAGTAGAGCGAGTGGTCGTAGTATTCGCCGATCAGAGCGTCCAGCGCGCCCATGACGGAGGCGGGCGGGTTGTCGACGATCGTCCGGCCGGCGGAAAGTACCTCTTCGACTTCCATCGAGACGGTGGCAAGCAGGATGTCACCCTTGTTTTCATAGTAATTATAGAACGTTCCGACGGAGATCTCGGCGCGTTCGGCGATGTCCTCGATGCGCGCGCTGTCATAGCCCACTTCGCGAAAGAGCGCGCCAGCGGCGTCAAGAATACGCCGGTTCCGATCGGCTTTTTGCCGTGCGCGCAGTCCCGTCATCTGATGTTTCCCCGAATTATGAATTGGTTCAAAATTGAGATTGACTTAAAAAATGAATTCATTCAATCTTTTTTTGAAGACGCCGGAACGAGCGTCAAAACAAGAGGGCAACAGCATGATGAAGTCAGTTCGTCACGGTGCGCGTCTGCGCCGTTTCTTCTCCTCCACCGCCGCAGTCGCGGTTGCCGCACTCTCGACGGTCGCCGCACCCGCGCCGGTCTTTGCCCAGGAAGAGCTCAATGCGCTCGTCTGGTGCGACCATACGGATCCGGCACTTCTCGAGCCGTTCGAGAAGGCCAATGACGTCAAGGTGAACGTCAAGGTCTATGAGGGCACCGGAGCAGGGCTCTCGATCCTCGATCAGTCGCAGCCGGGCGACTGGGACGTGCTCGTGATCGACGGCGTCGACGTGCACCGCGCCATCGATCTCGACCTTCTCGCCGAAATACCGGCCGATAAGCTGCCGACCGCCGATATCTTCCCGGAAGTGCGCATGGAGGCGAACAACACCAAGGACGGCAAGACCTACGCCGTCACCGAGAAGTTCGGCTACAACACGATTTCCTACGACAAGACCAAGGTCGACCCGAAGGACATGCAGGACCTGTCGGTCATCTGGTCGGACAAGTACAAGGGCCGCATCGCGCTCTATGACTATTACCTGCCGATGATCGGCCTCGTCGGCCTCGGGCTCGGCAAGAAGACCTCCGAGCTCACCGAAGCGGACATGCCGGCAATCAAGGAAAAGCTTGCGGCAATGCGTGCCATGTCGAAGCAGGTGAGCGACGTCGTCTCCTCGCAGACCGCGCTTGCCACCGGTGAAGTCGATATCCTCGTCGGCGGCGGTGAATGGATCACCGCGGTACTCAATGCCGACAAGCCGAGCCTCGACTGGACCATTCCCGAGCAAGGCGCGGTGCGCTGGGCGCAGTCGATCGGCGTGATGAAGGATTCGACCAAGCAGGATCTGGCGCTGAAATTCGTCCAGTACATCCTGAGCCCCGAGGGCCAGGCGCGGCTTGCCACCTCGTCCTGCTACTGGGCGATGCCGGCCAATGCCAAGGCGGGCGAATTCCTGAACGACCAGCAGAAGTCGGCGCTGCGGTTCAACGAGCAGGCCGAATACCTGAAGAAGACCCAGCTCTACCCGATCCCGTCGGCCGAACTCGACCAGCAGTTCCAGGACGCCTGGACGGAGATGCTGCAGCAGTAACGACAACAGCGGGCGCGATCCATGTCGCGTCCGCCTGATCCTCGGTGTGGGCCGCTACGGCGGCGCAAGGGCGAACCATGCCCGCAAACCCTAGAGCCCGGATAGCCATGGCAGAAGCCGCAACCCTTTCAACAGCGACAGCGCTCGAAGACGCCGACCGCCGCAAGGCCTGGGGCTTCGTCGCGCCGGCGCTGCTCTGGACCATCGCCTTCTTCGTCGTGCCCTTCGCTTTCATGGCCGCGATGAGCCTCTGGAAGCGGGAAGGGCGGGATCTCGTCCGCGTCTGGAATTTTGACAATTACGCGCGCTTCTTCTCGGAGAATGCGCTGTTCCAGGGGCTCGTCAATTCGCTGGAAATCACCGTCATCGTCACGGTCATCTCGGTTTTGCTTGCCTATCCGCTTGCCTGGATCATCGCTGAGCGAGTGCCGAAGCGGCTGCAGCGCATGGCGCTGATCCTGGCGATCCTGCCGTTCTGGACCTCCTACGTGGTGCGTTCCTATTCCTGGCTGCTGGTGCTGTCGAAGAACGGGGTGATCAACCAGCTGTTCCTGAACATCGGCCTGATCTCTGAGCCGCTCGAACTTGCCAGTACCCGGACGGCGACGGTGATCGGCTTCGTGCACTTCTTCGTCATGCTCCTGACGCTGACGATCTATTCCAACCTGATCCAGCTGTCGCCCAACTATCGGCGCGCGGCGGCCGACCTCGGCGCCAACGCTTTCCAGACCTTCTGGCACGTGGTGCTGCCCTTGACGCTGCCCGGCATCATGACCGGCGCCTTCCTCACCTTCGTGCTCTGCATCGGCGACTATGTCACGCCGCAGATTCTCGGCGGCAACAACGAGCTGGTGCTGCCGCAGATCATCATGCTGCAGCTCGGTCGCCGGGCGGATTTCCCGATGGCGGCAGCGCTGTCGATCGTGCTGATGCTGGCCGTCACCGTCGCCTACGTGGCCTGCGCCCGCTGGTTGAAGATCGAGAGGGCCTGACGATGCTGCGCAACATGTCCGCAAGCGTGCTCTCCTGGGCCTATCTCGCCCTCGTCTACGCCTTCATCTTCCTGCCGGTCGCCGTGCTGGTGCTGTTTTCCTTCCAGGATGGCCGCCTGCCGGTGCCGCCGTTCAACGGCTTTTCGCTTCAATGGTACGAGGCGGTTTTCGCCGACCGCAAGCTGATGGCAGCGCTTGGCAATTCGATGGTCGTGGCGCTCGTCTCCTCCACTATCTCTGTGTTGCTTGGCTTCCTCGCCGCTTATGCCTTGGGGCGCTACAAGCTGCCGGGCTCGGCGCTGCAGCGCGGCCTGCTGATCGCGCCGATGACCGTCAGCTACCTGATCATCGCGCTTGGCCTTCTGTCGCTTATGAACGCGCTGCACATCCCGCTGTCGCTGATGACGGTCGGCATCGGCCATGTGGTGATCAACCTGCCGCTCTGCTTTGCCATCATCTACGCCTCGATGGGCGATCACCACATCAACATCGAGCGGGCGGCGCGGGACCTCGGCGCCAACGATTTCAAGGTGATGACGCTGGTGACGGCGCCGATGCTGATGCCATCGATCCTCGCTGCCTTCTTCCTCTCCGTCACCTTCAGCTGGGATGAGTTCATCATCGCCTTCCTGCTGTCGCGCTTCGACGTGACGCTGCCGGTTGAAATCTGGAGCCTGCTGCGCTCCGGCCTCAACCCCAAGACCAATGCCATCGGCTCGCTGGTGTTCCTCGCCTCCGTCGCCGTGCTTCTCATCCTTGAGTTTTCCCTGTTCGGAAGGACGAAAAAACAATGACCGCTTCCGTCTCGATCGAAAACGTCAGCAAGATCTTCGGTGCCTTCACGGCACTGGACAACGTGTCGCTGGATATCCGCGCCGGCGAGTTCATCGTCCTGCTCGGACCTTCGGGCTGTGGCAAGACCACGCTGCTCTCAATCCTCGGCGGTTTCCAGTCGCCAAGCGCGGGACGCGTGACGATCGCCGGCAAGGACATGACCTATGTGGCGCCGGCCAAGCGCCCGACGACGACGATGTTCCAGGATTATGCGCTGTTTCCTCATATGCGCCTCGTCGACAATGTCGGCTTCGGGCTCAGGATGCGCGGGCTTGCCAAGGCCGAGCGCGACGAAAAGGCCCTCGGTTTCCTCGATCTCGTGGGCTTGAAGGCATCGGCCGGCAAGCGGCCGCATGAACTCTCGGGCGGCCAGCGCCAGCGCGTGGCGCTCGCCCGGGCGCTGGCGGTCGATCCTGATGTGCTTCTGCTCGACGAACCGCTCGGCGCGCTCGACCTGAAGCTCCGGCGTCAGATGCAGGACGAGCTGAAGGCGATCCAGAAGCGGGTCGGCACCACCTTCGTACACGTGACCCACGATCAGGAAGAGGCGATGGCGATCGCCGACCGCATCGTGGTGATGAACCAGGGGCGGATCGAGGACTTCGGCCCGCCGTCCGAAATCTACATGCGGCCGCGCTCGCTGTTTTCGGCGGGCTTCATGGGCGAGGTCAACTTCGTTTCCGGCCGTGTCGCGGCGGCAGACGCTAGCTCGGCCCATGTCGAAACGCCGCTCGGCAGCCTGGCGCTGCCGGCGAAGAACTTCACGGCATCCGCGCCGAAGGCCGGCGACCGCATCACGCTGACGATCCGGCCGGAGCATTTCCGCGCCGACGACAAGGCGGAAGGGCCAACGGTGGCGCTTGGCGAGGCGCGCGTCGCTGGAAGCGCCTTCTTCGGCACCCATTATCGCTGCCATCTGCAGCCTTGCGCCACGGACACCCGGGCGCTGGTTGCGCACCTGCCGCAATCGGCAAGCGTGCGCGAAGGCGAGATCGTGCCACTTGCGGTGCGCGCCAGCGACGTCGTAGCGTTGCCCGCGTCAGGCGGACATGCGTAGCACCATGCAGAGAATTGCCCCCAGGGACTGGTATCGCGTCAGGCGGCTCGACGACGACGTCACCGCCATCGACGAGCCCTATATCCAGGAGTTCTACCGCTGCAACATCTGGCACGTGCGCGGCCGCGACCGCGACATGCTGGTTGATAGCGGCATGGGTGTCGTGTCGCTGAGGCAATGGGTGCCCCTCGTCACCGAACGTGCCCTGGATGCCGTCGCCAGCCACACCCATTTCGACCATATCGGCTGCCACCATGAGTTCGACTGCCGCTGCGTACATTCTTCGGAGGCGGATCTTCTCGCCCGTCCGACACGCAAGAACACGCTCGCCGACCCCTACGTCGCCGACGAGATTTTCGAAGCGCTGCCGCCCGAACCCTATGCGTCGACCACCTATTCGGTGAAGGCGGCGCCGGCGACACGGCTGTTGGAGGACGGCGACCATATCGACCTCGGCGACCGAGTGTTTGAGGTGATCCATACACCTGGCCATTCGCCCGGCGGTATCGCGCTCTTCGAGGCAAAGACCGGCATTCTGTTCTCCGGCGATATCCTCTATGACGGGCCGCTGATCGAGGACACCTATCATTCCAATGCCGACGACTACTTGGCGTCGATGGAACGGCTGCTGACGATACCCGCACGTATCGTTCACGGCGGACATTTTCCCAGCTTTTCCGGTGAGCGTTACCGAACGCTGATCCGGGACTGGCTTGCCGAAAAACAAAAGACAAACTGACGGGAAGGAGGAGCGAATGCTCGACAAACGCAAGTTCTACATCAACGGCGCCTGGGTGGATCCCATTGCCGCAAACGACCTCGAGGTCCTGAACCCGGCGACGGAAAAGCCCATCGCGGTGATCTCGATGGGCACGGCCGGGGACATCGACCGCGCCGTTGCCGCGGCCAAGAAGGCCTTCGTCACCTACAGCCAGACCAGCGTCGAGGAGCGGCTGGCGCTGCTTGAAAAGCTGCTTGCCGTCTACAAGCGCCGCTACGACGAGATGGTCGATACCATCACCATGGAACTCGGCGCGCCGAAGACCATGACCCGCGAACAGCAGGCCGACGTCGGCGTTGGTCACCTGCAAGGCTTCATCGACGCGCTGAAGCGGCTGAAGAGCCGCGACCGGCTGCCAAACGGCGACGTGATCCTGCGCGAGCCGATCGGTGTCTGTGGCCTGATCACGCCGTGGAACTGGCCGGTCAACCAGATCGCCCTGAAAGTGGTGCCGGCGCTCGCAACCGGCTCGACCTGCATCCTGAAGCCGAGCGAATTCACCCCGCTCAACGCCATGCTCTATGCCGAGATGATCGACGAGGCGGGCTTCCCGGCCGGCGTCTTCAACCTCGTCAACGGCAACGGCATCAATGCCGGTTCAGCCCTTTCCAAGCATCGCGACATCGACATGATGTCGTTCACCGGCTCGACCCGGGCCGGCATCGCCGTCAGCAAGGATGCGGCCGAGACCGTCAAGCGCGTGACGCTGGAACTCGGCGGCAAGTCGCCGAACATCGTCTTTGCTGATGCCGACCTCGAAGACCGCGTCACCGGCAGCGTGCTCGAATGCTTCAACAATTCCGGCCAGTCTTGTGATGCGCCAACCCGCATGCTGGTCGAGCGCAGCGTCTACGACCAGGTGGTCGAGATCGCCAAGCGCGTCGGCCGTGAGGCCAGGGTCGGTGACCCGACCCAGGAAGGCAGCCACATCGGCCCACTCGTCAGCGATGTCCAGTTCGGCCGGGTCCAGGCGCTGATCGAGGCGGGGCTCGCCGAGGGCGCGCGTCTGCTTGTCGGCGGCGCCGGCAAGCCCGAGGGTTTCGAGACCGGCTACTTCGTCAAGCCGACGATCTTTGCCGACGTCAACAACGACATGCGCATTGCCCGCGAGGAAGTCTTCGGTCCGGTGCTGGCGATCATCCCCTTCGACACCGAGGAGGAAGCGATCGCCGTTGCCAACGACACCAACTACGGCCTTGCCGCCTACGTGCAGACGGCCGACCCGAAGCGCGCGGAGCGCGTCGCCGCCCGCCTGCGCGCCGGCATGGTGCACATCAACGGCGGACCGCACCGCTACGGCAGCCCGTTCGGCGGCTACAAGCAGTCGGGCAACGGTCGCGAGGGCGGCATGTTCGGTCTGGAAGACTTCCTTGAGGTGAAGACCGTGCACGTGCCCGACGCTGCCTGAGCAACGACACGGACACCGAGAAATAGAGCCCGGCCGTCGCAATCTGCGGCGGCCGTTTTTCGTTCACGCTTCGGCGCACAAGCACTGTCACCGGCAACAGGTATCTGCTAGCTCGTCGGCTCCTGCCCAGACGACTGCAATCCGGATGCCTCTCGTGACTCAAACATCTCATGCCCAAGCCCATCACCGCCTCGCCATGGCCGCGCTGCTGATCGGCGGTGCTGCGATCGGCGGCTCGCCGATCTTCGTGCGGCTATCGGAGGTCGGGCCGATGGCGACCGCATTCTGGCGCGTCGCACTGGCACTGATCCCGCTTCTCGCCTGGTCGTGGTTTCGCGGCGAAGGTGCCAACGACCGGCGGCCGCAGAAGCTCTCGGAATACGCGCTGCTTGTGCTGCCCGGCGTGTTTCTCGCCATCGATCTCGCGGCCTGGCACTATGCGCTGACAAAGACGTCGGTCGCCAATGCGACGCTACTTGCCAACCTTGCGCCCGTTTTCGTGACGCTTGCCAGCTGGCTTCTGTTTCGAGCACGGATCAGCGCTGTCTTTGCCATCGGGCTGGTGACGGCGGTCGTCGGTGTCGTCACCCTCAAGGGCGGGCCGATGGCGCTTGGCGACGGCAATCTTCTGGGCGATGGCGTCGCTGTCGTCGCGGCGATGTTCTATGCCGGCTACATCTTGGCGATCGGCCGGCTGCGCAGCCTGTTCAGCACGATCAGGATCATGGTCTGGAGCACGGCGTCGGCGGCCATCTGCATGCTGCCGATCGTGCTTCTGTCCGAGCCGACGCTGTTGCCGCCGACTGCCTTCGGCTGGGTGATGCTGTTCGGCCTTGCCTTCGTCAGCCATGCCGGGGGGCAGGTGGCGATCACCTATGCGCTCGCCTATCTGCCGCCCGCCTTTTCCTCGCTCACCCTCTTGTTGCAGCCGGTAGTCGCGGCGATCCTCGCTTGGATGCTGCTTGCCGAACCGGTCGGCATGATGCAGGCGATCGGCGGGGCGATCGTTCTTCTCGGCATCCTGATCGCGCGGCGCGGATAACGCCGCGCGCATTCCCTGGTTACGTCAAAGTCTCAGAGGCCCGGCGGCGTGAAGTTCGCCAGCCGCTCTTCCAGCTTGCGGATCGTCTCGGCGTCGGCGTTTGCAAAGGCAAAGCGCAGATAGTTCTCCTGGCCCTCGCCAAAATAGTCGCCCGGCAGGCAGACGACGCCGGCAAGCTTAGCCAGCTTTTCGGCAATGAACTGCGAGTCGATGTCGGGGAAGGGGTGGCGCACATAGGCGAAATAGGCGCCGACCGCCTGGAGTTTCCACTTCGGCAGCCGGCTCATCACATCGCGCAATGCATCGGCGCGTGTTGCGATTTCGGCGCGGTTGCCCTGACGCCAGTCGACCAGCGCCGGAATGGCCTTGGCTACGGCTGCCTGGGCCGAACGCGGCGCGCAGATCTGCAGATTGTCCATGATCTTCGTCACCTGCTCGATGACCTTCGGGCCAGCGGTGATGGCGCCGAGGCGATGGCCGGGAATGCAGAAGGACTTGGAGAAGCTGTAGAGACCGATGAAACTTTCCTGCCAGCCTTCGGTTGCCAAAAGCCCGTGTGGTGCCACAGACGCGTCGGGCAGGAAGTCGCGATAGGTTTCGTCGAGGATCAGCCAGACGCCCTTGGCGCGGCAGGCCTCGTGGATGCGGGAAAGCAGCTCCGGCGGATAGACGGCGCCAGTCGGGTTGTTGGGGGAGACGAGTGCGAGCGCCCGGATGCCCGGATGAAGGGCTGCGGTGATTGCGTCCACTTCCGGCAGGAAGCCCGCGCCGGCGTCGCAGGGCACCAGCTCGACATTGATGCCGAGCATCGACAGCGTCGTTTCCTGGTTGAAGTAATAGGGGTTGGTCATCAGGATCGTGTCGCCCGCGCCGGCGATCGCCATCGCCGTGCAGATGAAAGCCTGGTTGCAGCCCGATGTGATGTGGATGTTGTCGGCGGTTATCGCAGCGCCATAGAGCCCGGCGACGTGCCCGGCATAGGCCTCGCGCAACTCCGCTTCGCCCTCGATCGCGCCATAGCCGGTGTAGGCCGTGGAGGCAGCGGCCTCGCCGAGCCAGGCCAGCATGTCCGGATGCGCCGGGTAGCCGGGCACCGCCTGCGACAGGTCGATCAACGGGCCACGGGAGCCGTCGTAGGATTTCGCCCAGGCGAGCACCGAGGGTACGGGCGGCGGCGAGAGCCTTTCGACGAGCGGGTTGAAATGCGGCATGGCGGGTGTTCCTGTATCAATTAGTTCAAGCGGGATGCGGGTGGGAAACCGTATACACTTTTCCTCATCCCGCTTCAGGCTTTTGCTTTGCGCTTCTGTGGGCGATCGAGGCGGCGGGTGCTGTTCGGCGCCGAGACTGGCTGAAAACTGTCCTTGTCCGATTTACGATCTGTCGCTTCGGATTTCGAGGTGCGGCTGCGAATAATCGTGCGCGCCGATGTCTGCAGTTCCGGCATCGGGTCACTTTCCAGCGTTGCGAACATCCAGTCGATGAAGATGCGCACGATCGGCGCTGCGAGCACCTCGTTGCGGCAGGCGACGAAAAAGGCGTCGTTGGCGGGCACGGTCAGGTCAAAGGGCGCGATCAGTTCGCCGCGCGCAATCAGGCTGCCGGCGGTAATCGTGTCGCCGAGTGCGACGCCCTGATTGTGCAGCGCCGCTTCGGTCGAAAGTCGGGCGTCGCTCATGAAATGCTGTTGCCCGCGCTGCAGGTCGCTGGCATCGGCCGCCGCCAGCCAGGTGTTCCACTCGCGGCCGTCGTCGCCATGGAGCATCACGTGGTCGCGCAGGTCGCGCACCGAGCGCAAAGGCCGCATGTTGAGCAGCGTCGGGCTGACGACCGGGAAAAGCTCGAGCCGGCTCCAGAGCTTCGCCCAGGTGCCGGACCAGTTGCCGTCGCCATAGATCAGGCAGACGTCGACATCGGGCGAATGCAGATAGGCCTCGTCATTCGAGGCGATCAGCGTCAGGCGCACGTCCGGATAGTGTTCCGTGAAGAGATGCAACCGCGGGATCAGCCAGAAAGAGAGGAGGGCGGGAACGCAGGTGATCCTGAGTTCGCCGCTCGTCGTCGGCCGCGTCATCGCCGCGGTCGCCGCGGCAATCTCGGCAAAGGCGTGAGTGACGGCAGGCAAGAGCAGCGCGCCCTGCGGCGTCAGCTTCAGCCGCTTGCCGCCGCGCTCGAACAGCGCCGCCTTGACCGAGAGTTCGAGCGCCCGGATCTGGTGGCTGATCGCGCCATGGGTGACGTTGAGTTCACGCGCGGCGGCAGAAACGGAGCCCCGTCGCGCCGTCGCTTCGAAGGCGCGCAAGGGGTTCAAGGGGGGCAGTCGGCTGGACAAGTCGGAGCGTTCCGGTGGTTTCCGTGATGTGAATTTTTCTCACACGAAACGCTATAACAATGTCAATTGATTTTCTAGCGGAATTGCCGCCTAATATTCGTCAACAAAGGCGAAAACGCCTGGGGAACATGAATGCGCCGGACGAGCCGGCCCTTTCCACGGACACATCTCTGTGGCGCCTCTGCGCGCATGCCTCAGGCTATGGAAGACGGAGGATTGACCGATGGCCTGGAACGACAACAAGCTTGCCGAGCTGAAGGCGAAGTACGGCGAGAGCCATGGCGGCGAACTGTTCGACCCGACCTTCCGCAAGGTTGCCGACAAGATCTTCAACAAGAGCGGCACGCGTCTTGCCCCTTACTCCGGCGTCCCGACCTTCCTGACAGCGCCGCACATGCCGGTTGACGCGGAGAATCCGGATTTCGGCAATCTGCAGGTGGCGATCGTCGGCATTCCCATGGATCTCGGCGTCACCAACCGCCCGGGCTCGCGTTTCGGACCGCGGGCGCTGCGCACGATCGAGCGCATTGGCCCCTATAACCACGTGCTCGGCTGCACCCCGGTGCAGGAACTGCGGGTTGCCGATATCGGCGACGTGCCGTTCCAGAGCCGCTACCGGCTGGAACTCAGCCACGACGACATCGAAAAGCGCATCAACCAGATCGTCGATGCCGGCGTCCTGCCGCTGTCGGTAGGTGGCGACCATTCGATCACCCATCCGATCCTCAAGGCCGTTGGCAAGAAGCGCCCGGTCGGCATGATCCATATCGACGCCCATTGCGACACCGGTGGCGCCTACGACCTTACCAAGTTCCACCACGGCGGCCCGTTCCGCAACGCCGTGCTTGACGGCGTTCTCGACCCAACCCGCGTGGTTCAGATCGGCATTCGCGGCTCGGCCGAATATCTCTGGGAGTTCTCCTACGAGTCCGGCATGACCGTGATCCACGCGGAAGAGGTGACCGGTCTTGGCATTCCCGCGATCATCGAGAAGGCGAGGAAGATCGTCGGCGACGGACCGACCTATCTCTCCTTCGACATCGACAGCCTTGATCCGAGCTTCGCGCCGGGCACCGGCACGCCCGAGGTCGGCGGCCTGACGACCCGCGAGGTGTTGGAACTGATCCGCGGTCTCAAGGGCATCAACCTCGTCGGCGGCGACGTCGTCGAAGTGGCGCCGCAGTACGATTCGACCACCAACACCGCCCATGCTGGTGCGCAGGTTCTGTTCGAAATCCTGAGCCTCATGGTCTTCAGCCCGGCAATCACGGGCAAGTCTGCCTGAGGCTGGCAAACGTTTGTCGGCTGCCGGACCGGAGACGGCAGTCGACCACCAGACTGACAATCACAAAGCTTCCGGGTAGGGGAATTCCAATGACGATCCATTCGAAACTGAAGACAGCCTTCGCCGCCGCCCTGATGCTGGGGGCTGCCGCCGGCATCGCCAAGGCCGATGCGCTCGCCGATATCAAGTCCGCCGGCCAGATCAATGTCGGCATCTTCTCCGACTTCCCGCCGTTCTCCTCGGCCAGTGCCGACATGAGCATCAAGGGCTACGACGTCGATGTTGCCCAGCAGATCGCCGACAGCCTCGGCGTCAAGCTCAACCTCGTCAGCGTCACCGGCCAGAACCGCATTCCCTATCTCAACGACAAGCGCGTCGACATCCTGATGAGTGTCGGCTTCTCCAAGGAGCGCGCCGAGGTGATCGATTTCGCCGCTGCTTACGCGCCTTACTACATCGCCGTCATCGGCCCGGCCGAATTGAAGGTCGCCGGCAAGGAAGACCTCGCCGAGAAGACCATTGCCGTCAACCGCGGCACGCTCGAAGACACCTCGCTCACCGAGGCCGCACCGGCCAATGCCGACATCCAGCGCTTCGACAACTACAACGCCGTGATCCAGGCCTTCATTTCCGGCCAGACCCAGCTGATGGTCGTCGGCAACGACGTCGGCGCCCAGGTGCTGGCGCGCCAGGAGGCGCTGAAGCCGGAGCAGAAGTTCCAGCTTCTGACCTCGCCGTCGCATATCGGCCTCAACAAGAACGAAGAGGGCCTGAAGAAGGCGGTCAACGACGTGGTCGCCAAGATGCTCGCCGACGGCAAGCTGAATGCGAGCTCGGAGGCCTGGCTGAAGACGCCGCTCAACCCCGAGAACCTCAAGGACTAACAGGCCTGGTGGTCGCGAGGGCAATGCCCTCGCGGCCCGCTTGAGGAAAGGTTGCGACGATGGGCTACGGCCTCAGCTTCGGTTGGCTCAAGGACGCCGCGGGCGCGATTGCCCATGGCGCCGCCATGACCGTGTTCCTGATCGCCTGCACCACGGTGCTCGGCATCCTGATCAGCATTCTCTTTGCCGCCGCCCGCCGCAGCCGCTACTCGGTGCTGCGCAAGGCGGTCGCCGTCTACGTCGAAGTCGTCAGGAACACGCCGTTCCTGGTGCAGCTGTTCTTCATCTATTTCGGCCTGCCGAGTCTCGGCATAAGGCTCGACCCGATCGTCGCTGCGATCGTCGCGATGACGCTGAACATGGCCGCCTATACGACTGAAATCGTCGGCGCCGGCCTCGATGCGGTGCCGAAGGGCCAGAGCGAGGCGGCGTTTGCGCTCGGGCTGAAACAGAGGCAGGTCTTCATCAAGATCATCCTGCCGCAGGCACTGAAGGTGATCTTCCCGGCGCTGACCAGCCAGGTGATCATCATGATGCTGGAATCGGCCGTAGTGTCGCAGATCGCGGTCCGGGAGCTGGCGCATGAGGCGGATCTGTTGCAGGCGCGCACCTTCCGCTCGTTCGAGACTTATTTCGTCGTCACGCTGATCTATCTCGCCCTGTCGATGGCTGTCAGGCGGCTCTTCGTGGCCGGCGGCCGGCGTGTGCTGGGAGCCGGCGTGTCATGATCGAATTCACCTTCTGGGACATCCTGCGCAACCTGATCTTCGCCACCCGCTGGACCGTGCTTCTGTCGGCCGTCGCCTTTGCCGGCGGTGCCGCAGTCGGGTTGGCGATCCTCGCCGCCCGCATCTCCGAACGCCCTTGGCTGCGTCGCTTCGGTTCCGGCTACATTGCTCTCTTCCAGGGCACGCCGCTCTTGATGCAGCTCTTCCTGATGTTCTTCGGCCTGCCGATGCTCGGTTTCCGCATCGAGCCGTGGACGGCGGCGGCACTGGGCCTCACGTTTTATGCCAGCGCCTATCTCGCCGAAATCTGGCGTGGCGGGGTGGAAGCGCTGCCGCGTGGGCAATGGGATGCGGGTGCGAGCCTCGGGCTGCACAGGGTCCAGGAACTCCGCCTCGTCATCCTGCCGCAGGCCTTTGCCATAACCCGGCCGGCGGCCGTCGGCTTCCTCGTGCAGCTGATCAAGAGCACCGCGCTCACCTCGATCATCGGCTTCGAGGAGCTTCTCAGAACCGCCAATGCGATCAATAATGCCACCTTCGAACCTTTCACGGTCTATGGCCTGGTCGCGGTGATCTTCTTCGTGCTGTGTTATCCGCTGACACAATATGCGCGCATGCTCGAGCGGAGGGCGCCGGCGCACTAGAGCACGTTGAATTGCGCGGTTCCTGATCGCGCTGAGCACTGAAAACATGTAAGGAATCAACTACAACAGGGAACGAGGCGGCAAACGCCGAAACAAAGGAGAACGAGAATGATCACCACTCCCATCAAGCGCCGGACGCTGCTCGGCGCCGGCCTTGCCGGCGCTTCCATGCTGGCGATGCCGTCGGTCCTGCGCGCTCAGGACAAGTCGCTGAAAGTCGGCGTTTACGGCGGCTACTTCAAGGATTCGTTCGACAAGAACATCTTCCCGGAATTCACCAAGGCGACCGGCATCGCGATTGAATCGATCGCCGAACCAACAGGCGAAGCCTGGCTCGTGCAGCTTGAGCAAGCCGCCCGCGCCGGCCAGGCGCCGGCCGACGTTTCGATGATGTCGCAGGTGGCGATGCTGAAGGGCCAGTCGACCGACCTCTGGACGCCGCTCGACACCGCCAAGATCAAGAACGCCTCGAACCTGCTCGACCGCTTCGTCAACAAGTATCCGGATGGCCGCATCGCCGGCATCGGTGCTGTTTCCTGGTACATCACGCTGGTAACCAACACCGACGTCTACAAGGAAGCGCCGACCTCCTGGACCGCCTTCTGGGATCCGGCGAACGCCGACAAGCTCGGCCTGCTGGCGCTCGTTTCCAACTCCTTCCTGCTCGAAGTGACGGCGAAGACCTTCTTCGGCGGCACCAATGCGCTCGACACGGAAGAAGGCCTCTTGAAGGCGTTCGATAAGCTCGCCGAAGTCAAGCCGAACGTCCGGCTCTGGTACCGCGACGAGGCGCAGTTCGAGCAGTCGCTGAAGTCGGGCGAGATTCCGATGGGCCAGTACTATCACGACGTCACCGGCCTTGCCGCCGCCGACGGCCATCCCGTTCGCTCGACCTTCCCGAAGGAAGGTGGCATTCAGGACTCCGGTTGTTGGGCGCTGTCGCGCGCCTCGCAGAAGTCCGAGGAAGCCCACATCTTCATCGACTACATGTGCCAGCCCTCGATCCAGGCGACCTTGTCGCGCAAGGTCGGAACGTCCCCGACCGTCAAGCGCGAGGTTACGGACCTGACCGACAAGGAATTCGCAGCCGTTTCGTCGGATATCGAGCCGATCATTCCGCGCTACGATCTCTACCAGACCAAGTCGGATTGGCTGAACCAGAAGTGGACCGAGCTGATCGTCGGCTGATCCTGACGGCTCCCCGGCAATCGGGGAGAACAAGAAGCGTAACGACGGGGAGGGGCCTTGCCGGCTGCTCCCCGCCTGAAACCCTCCCATGAGGCGGAGGGGACCATCCTCGCGGAGACACAATGTCCGGACTTGCCCTTCAAAACGTCGTCAAGGAATTCGGAGCCTTCAGGGCCGTCAACAATGTCGACCTGACCGTGCCACACGGAACCTTCGTCTGCATGCTCGGACCATCAGGCTGCGGCAAGACCACGCTGCTGCGCATGATCGCTGGTCTCGACCTGCCGACCGGCGGCGCGATCCGGCTCGACGGCGAGGACATCACCCGTGTGCCGACGCACAAGCGCAATCTCGGCATGGTGTTCCAGTCCTTGGCGCTGTTTCCGCACCTGACCGTCGGCGAGAATATCGCCTACCCCTTGCGCATTCGCGGCGCGGCCAAGGAAGACCAGAAGAAGCGCGTCGACGAACTGCTGTCGATGATCCATCTGTCCGGCTATGCCGACCGGCCCGTCGCCAAGCTTTCGGGCGGCCAGCGCCAGCGCGTGGCGATTGCCCGCGCACTATCGATTTCGCCGAAACTCTTCCTGCTCGACGAACCGCTGTCGGCGCTCGATGCGAAGCTGCGTGAGGCGATGCAGGTGGAGCTGCGGCAATTGCAGCAGAAGCTCGGCATCACAACCATCGTCGTCACCCACGACCAGCGCGAAGCGATGACCATGGCCGATACCGTCGTCGTCATGAGCGGCGGCGAAATCCGCCAGGCCGCTTCGCCGATCGAGATCTATCGCCGCCCGGCCGACAGCTTCGTCGCCGATTTCATCGGCCAGACCAACCTGCTTGAGGTCGCCGCCGACAGCGCCGGTCGCGCCGAAGTGCTTGGGCACGTGGTGCCGGGCCTTGCCCTTCCGGCCGGCTCCAACAAGGGCACGCTCTCGGTTCGCCCGGAAGATGTTCACCTGACGGCGCCCGGCGCCGGTGCGCTCACCGGCAAGGTCACCTTCGTGCGCGATCTCGGCGGCACGATCGAAACCTTCGTCGACATCGCCGGCCGCCAGATCGTCGCCGTCTCCACGCCGCGCGCCCGGCCCGACGTTTCGGTCGGCCAGGACGTCGGTATCGCGCTTACCCCCGATGTCTGCGTGGTGCTGAAAAAATGAGACGCGAACCGCCCCAGACCCTCGGCGACTATCTGCCGCTCCTCTTTCCCGCAGCGATGCTGACGATCTTCTTCGTCGTGCCCTTCGGCACGATGATCGCCGTCAGCTTCTTCCAGCGCCAGCAGGGCGGCTTCTACACGCCGGCCTTCGTCTTCGACAATTACGCCCGCTTCCTCTCCGTTTTCTTCGGCGGCGTGCTCGGCTTTTCGCTGATGCTGGCCGTCATCGTCGCGATCTGCTGCGTCGTGCTCGCCTTGCCCTTCACCTACATGCTGACGCGTATGGCGCGCAAAGTGCAGGTCGTCTGGCTGGTGGCGCTTCTGTCGATCCTGTCGCTGTCGGAAGTCATCATCGGCTTTGCCTGGTCGACGCTGTTTTCGCGCACCGCGGGGATCACCAACATCCTCGTTGCACTCGGCATCATGGCCGAGGCCAAGGCTTTGACGCCGAGCTTCGGCGCCGTTCTGACCGGTATGGTCTACCAAGCCTTCCCCTATACGGTGCTGGTGCTCTTCCCGGCGCTCGTCCGCCTCGATCCGACGCTGACGGAAGCTGCCCGCACGCTCGGCGCCTCGCCGCTGAAAGCGTTCTTCACCGTGGTCGTGCCGGCGCTGCGCAACACGATCACTGCGACCTTGATCATGGTCTTCATCTTCGCGCTCGGCTCCTATCTCTTGCCGCAGCTTCTCGGGCGGCCGCAGCACTGGACGCTATCGGTGCTGATCACCGACCAGGCGATCTACCAGTCGAACATGCCGTTTGCCGCCGCCATGGCCGTGTTCCTCGTGCTCGTCACGCTCGGTCTCGTGGCGCTTACCGTGATTGCCGGACGCAAGGGAGAAGCGGCATGACCTCGATCTTCCGCAAGGCCTATTTCTTCCTGATTGGCCTGTTCCTGTCGCTGCCGCTGATCGTCGTTGCCGGCGTCTCGGTCAACCAGAAGCAAACGCTCGCCTTTCCTCCACAGGGCTTTTCGCTCTCCTGGTACGGCGAGATCTTCCTCAATCCGGAATGGCGCAATGCGCTTTTCGCCTCGGTGACGCTGGCGGTGCTTTCGGCAGCGCTTGCCGTCGCAATCGCTCTGCCGCTCTCCTGGTTCCTGTGGCGGCGCATTGCGCCCTGGGCGAACATCTTCCAGCTTCTGGGCGTGGCACCGTTCACGCTGCCGCCTGTTATCACCGCGCTCGGCATGCTTACCTTCTGGGCGACCGTCGGCTTCTACGGCCAGCCCTGGACGGCCGTCGTCAGCCACGCGATCTTCTTCGTGACGCTGCCGCTCGTCACCCTTTCGCTCGGCTTTACCTCGATCGACCGTTCGCTGGTCGAGGCGGCCTCGACCATGGGTGCCGACGAGCGGACGATCTTCCGCACCGTCGTGCTGCCATTGATCCTGCCCTACATCGTCTCTGGTTATGCCTTTGCCTTCGTGCTGTCGCTCAACGAATACATCGTTGCCTACATGACGGTCGGCTTCACGGTGGAAACGCTGCCGATCAAGATCTTCAATGCGCTGCGCTACGGCTATACGCCGACCATGGCGTCGGTGACGGTTCTCTTCGTCACGACCGCTGCGGTGATCTTCGGTCTCGTCGCCCGCTTCGGCGACCTGCCGAAGCTGCTCGGCGCCATGTCGTCGGATGGTAAATGATGAAACTCGCCGCCCTCCAGATGCAATCGGCGGCGGGGGATACCGCCGCCAATCTCGACCGCATTGCGCGCGCCGCCGCTGAAGCTGCCGCAGAAGGCGCGACGCTTTTGCTGACGCCAGAACTCGGCGTTACCGGCTATGGCGCCGGCGAGGCGCTGACGGCGCTTGCCGAAGCGCCTGACGGTGCGATCGTTGAGCGCCTCATGGCGATCTCGTCCGACACCGGCATCGCAATCATCGCCGGCTTTGCCGAGCGTGACGGCAAGGACGTCTACAACAGCGCCGTCTATGTCGACGGCGATGCGGCGCCGGTCGTCTATCGCAAGTCCCATCTCTATGGCGACTACGAGCGCGCGATCTTCCGGGCGCCGGAACCTTCGACACGGCTCTTCCTGCACCGCGGCGTCACCTGCGGCATGCTGATCTGCTACGATGTGGAATTTCCGGAAAACGTTAGGCGGCTGGCGCTCGCAGGCGCCGAAGCCGTGCTGGTGCCGACGGCGCTGCCGGCCGGCTGGTCGGGCGACTTTATCGCCGAGCACATGATCCAGACGCGGGCGTTCGAAAACCAGGTGTTCGTCGCCTATATCAATCATCACGGCTCGGACCCGCTGTTTTCCTTCGCCGGCCTGTCGCGCATTGCTGCACCCGACGGACAGCTGCTCGCCAAGGCGGGGTCAGGGCAGGAGACGATGCTCATGGTCGATATCGACCCGCAGGCCTATGCGATCTCGCGGCTCGAAAACACCTACCTCGGCGATCTCAATCGGCGGTGAAGGTTCCGCGTCCTTTGTTGACGTATGGCCAATGGTGCGGACATTGTTCTCCGGGTGAGAACGTTCCGTTCCCGATTGGTTGGCTGTCGGAAACGACATGACATCCCATATGGTGCTCAACAGCAATGCCAACGCATTGGAGGCAATCATGAGCTTGCAACTGACTGGGATCCATCACCTGACGGCGATCACCGCCAACGCACCGGAAAACCTGCGCTTCTACACGGACGTGCTCGGGCTGCGGCTGGTCAAGAAGACCGTCAACCAGGACGACACCACCGCCTACCATCTCTTCTACGCCGACGGCCGCGCCACCCCCGGCACGGACCTGACCTTCTTCGACTGGCCGGTCGGCCCGGAAGGCCGCGGAACGCACAGTATCTCGCGCACGGGTCTTCGGGTCGGCAGCGCCGACAGCGTGCGCTGGTGGAAGCAGCGGTTTGCCGATCTCAAGGTCACGGCGGATGAGATCGTCGAGATCGACGGCCGCATCTCGCTCGACTTCGAGGACGGCGAAGGCCAACGCTTCCGGCTGATCGATGATGGCGGGCTTGAGCCTTCGCACCCGTGGGAGAAAAGCCCGATTGCGGCCGAGCACCAGATCAAGGGTCTTGGGCCGATCACGATCAGCGTGCCCGACATCACCAACACGCAGCTCGTGCTGACGCATGTGATGAACATGACCGAGGCGCGCACCTATCCGTCGCCGGATGGTCAGGGTGAGGTGCATGTCTTCACCATGGGCGAGGGTGGGCCCGCAGCGGAACTGCACGTTGCCGTCCAGCCGGGGCTGCCGATTGCCCGGCAGGGCGCAGGTGCGGTCCATCACGTCGCCTTCCGGGCACCCGACAACGCGGCGCTGACGGAGTGGACGGAGCGGCTCAACGGTTTCCGCCTGCCTTCGAGCGGCGAAGTCGAGCGTTACTACTTCCGTTCGCTCTACTTCCGCGAACCGAACGGCGTGCTCTTCGAAATCGCGACGGACGGTCCCGGTTTTGCCGTTGACGAGCCAATGGAAACGCTCGGCGAAAGCCTGTCGCTGCCGCCGTTCCTGGAGCCGAAGCGGGCGCAGATCGAGGCACGGCTGAAGCCGCTCAGATAATCACGACAAAGAAGCCGGGGATTTCCCCGGCTTCGTTCTTCTTATCTCACTGATCCTGTTTAAAGATCGACGTGGACCCATGATGGTGGGGCAGGCGTTACGCATGTGTGGACACATCGCGAGACGCGCAGATTGAAGGGATCAGATGCAATGACAAAAATCCTCGGCATATCCGGCAGCCTGCGCAAGGCGTCGTTCAACACCGGCCTGATGCGGGCGGCGGCCGGAGATGTGCCTGACGGGATCGAGTTTGAGACCGCGACCCTGCACGGCATTCCGCTTTATGACGGTGACCTCGAAGCCGAGAATGGCATTCCGGAGGCGGTGACGGCGCTGAAGCAAAAGATCATGGCGGCCGACGGTGTCATCCTGTTCACACCTGAGTACAACAACTCCATCCCAGGCGTGTTCAAGAATGCGATCGACTGGATGAGCCGGCCGTCCGCCGATATCGCCAAGGTGTTTCGCGGCCGCCGCTTTGCGCTCGCCGGCACGTCACCGGGCAATTTCGGCACCATCCTCAGCCAAAACGCCTGGCTGCCCGTCATGCATACGCTCGGCGCCGAACTCTGGTCCGGCAAGCGGCTGATGTTGCCCAAGGCCGAGACGCTGTTTGATGCGGAGGGCACACTGACGGATGACGCCGCACGTGAGCGGCTCAAAGTTTTCGTCAAGGCATTTGCGGAACATGCAGGGGCGGCGAAAACCGTTTGAGGCGAGGCGCGTCGAGTGACCTCGCTGTAGCATCGGAAAATGGGCAACGGCGACTATCCAAATCCCGTCAGACTAGCCAAAGCCGTCTGGATTGACGCCGCTGGCCTGGTCGAGCCCATCTCTCCGTCCGTCATGCTCGGGCTTGACCCGAGGATCCAAGGCCGCTTGGCGCTGGGTAACCTGCCAATGGATGCTCGGGTCAAGCCCGAGCATGACGGGGAGAGGGGGCAGTTTCGGTCCTGATGAAAGCGGAGCCGCCGATACGTGCTAATCGCCTCTTAGAGGCCTTCTTCCACCAGCCACTTCTGAATGGCCGCGATATCCGGCGCACCAATCTCGTGGCCCATGTCGAGTTCGACCGTCGTCAGGTCCACTCCAGTGCGTGAAAGCTCAGCCTGCAGGCGCGGCGCGAATTCTCCGTAGCTGTCATGCTGTCCGGTCAGCAACAGCACGTTCGTACCCGAAAGATCCGGCGGCGGCACGTCATCGAGAACGAGCATCGAGCGCATCAGAACGACGTTGCGCACGAGACCGGGATGCAGGAGCATCAGCGCCACCAAAAGATTGGCCCCGTTCGAGTAGCCGATGAACACCGTCTTATCGAGATCGATGCGGTAGCCGTCGCGGGCCCCCTCAACGAAGGCGGCGAAGGCCTCTGCCTCCGATCGCACATCCTTCTGGTCGAAGGTCGTCGGCGAATAGCGGCGGAACCAGCGTGGCGTTCCTTCCTCGTTCGAGCGGCCGCGAATGCCGACAAGCGTCGCCTCCCGGTCCACCTGGTGGGCGAGGTGGAGAAGCTGCGTCTCATCGGCGCCGCTGCCGTGCAGCAACATGAAGGTGCGGTCATCCAATACATCAGGATGGTAGAAGCGATGCACGAAGGGGAGATCGCGCTCGGTCAGCCGCGGTTCTCCCGGCAGCGCGAACTGCGGCATGGCCAGCAGCATCGCCTCTCTCGCCGCGCTGAAATGCGCGGGAACGAAGAGTTCGGTGCCGAGCCTTTCCCTGGGCTCGTCGATCATGAAACCGGGCACGTCGCTTGCCAGTTCGTAAAGCGAGCCGCCGGGTTCGCGCACGTAGAGCGAATAGAAGTATTTGCGGTCATGCGCATTGATGGCGCCGGCGCCATCGCGTTGCAGGTCGCCGTGCACCCGTTCCACCGCAGCGCGATCCGGAGCGCGGAAGGCGATGTGGTCGATCGTTCCGGTTCCGGGAGCCGAGGTCCAGAAGCCGGTTGCGTTGCGCACGTCGATGATGTCGCCGGAAGCGGAGGTGAGCCGCCGGATCGTGTCAGTGGCGCCGGTTTCCGTGTAGCCGAAATGGGACGTCAGGAAGCGGGCGGAATCCTCAGGCTTTTCGGTGAGAAGCGTGGCACCGCGCAGGCGCCGGATCGCGTCTTCCTCGGGGATATCGCGGGTGCTCCACGGAGCGACAGCCGAAACGGCCTCCGTTCCGACCAGCTTGACGATAACGCCGTCCGGATCCTTGAGCCGCAGCACCGGTTCGCCGAATTCCTGCGACGGACCTGAGGTGGCGATGTTGAACTGCAGCGCGCGGGTCAGCCAGAAGCCGATGCTCTCCGGGCGGATGGCAAAGGCGATCTCGCTCGGCTGGCCGTGGCCGACGCGTCCGCGTCCGCCGTCCTCCCACATCAGGAAGGTGACGAGCGAGCCTGGCGAACCCTCCGCGTCGCCGTAGAAGAGGTGCAACTGGTTGGCGTCCTCATAACCACCCGTCCGCTTGACGAGCCGCAAACCGAGGAAGCCGACATAGAAATCGACGTTGGCCTGCACCTTCCGTGCAATCAGGGTGATGTGGTGGATGCCGCTCGTCATGTGTCATTCCTCATTGATTTGGCGCCAGAAAACACGATGCGCCGCGCCAGCACCAGAAGCGCTGGCGAGAACGCTGTGTTTACGTCTGGAGATCAGTCGCGATCCTTTTCCAGAAACGCCTTGAAGGCGTCGGCGTATTTGGGATGCCAGCGCGACAGCGGCGGCCGGCTCTCGACGATGTCGCCGGCGGCCCATAGAATACGCCGCTCGTCGGTGGCGCGCGGCACGTCGTTATCAGGGCAGAGAATGTAGAAATCGCCGCGCGCCAGGCTTTCCATCATGAACTCGACCGTCTGTTCCGAGGTCCAGGCCCCGGCCGGCTTTTCCGTGCGGCCGCCACCCGTCATCCCGGTATAGACGAAACCCGGGATCAACAGATGGGCGTGAACCTGGCTTCCGGCCGTGTTGCGCAACTCGTGCTCCAGCGCCTCGGTGAAGACCTTCACGCCTGCCTTGGAGACATTGTAGGCCGGGTCTCCCGGCGGCGTCGTGATGCCCTGCTTCGAGCCGGTGTTGATGATGACGGCCGGCTTGCCGTGGGCGATCATTGCGGACGCGAAGATGCGAGAACCGTTGATCACGCTCCAGAGATTGACGCCGAGCGTTGCCTCCCACGCGGCAAGGGGACCCAGGATGGCGCTGCCGGGCTGGATGCCGGCATTGTTCATCAGCACATGCACGTCGCCGAACCGCTCGCGCGCGGTGCGTTCCAGAGCCTCGATCTGGTCGATGCGCGAAACATCCGTCGCGATCGCTGCGACAGACGCTGTGCCCGCTGTCGCAAGCGCCGCGACTTCGGCCGCTGCCTTGTCCAGCTTGTCGCCCGCAAGGTCGGCGAGCACGACGCGCATGCCGAGCGAGGCGAAGTGGCGGGCCGCGGCAAGGCCGATGCCGGAGGCAGCACCTGTGACGACGGCAAGATTGTTCGGAGCAAAGGCAGGATGCGACATGACGAAACTCCTGTGGCGGGATCGAATGCAAGAGATAGGGCGCAAGACACCGCCTGTCTATTGCTCAGTCGGCAACGGCTCTTCTGAAAACCATGTGTTTTCAAGGCGCTCCCTTGTCCTATCCGGTGCCGGCGCTACTTCCAGTTTTGAAGCAGGACGTATGGTCGAAGGCATATTGCGGATGGAACGATGAACGGAACGGCAGCAAGAAACGACAAACGCACCCCTTGCGAAAGCTGTCCCCTGCGCAAGCTCGATCATTTCCGCGCGTTTACAAACGAAGAGCTTGCGTTCGTTTCACAGTTCAAAACCGGTGAGCTTGCGGTCGATGGCGGCGCGACCATCCTGGTTGAAGGCGCGCACAGCGCCCATCTTTTCACCGTGCTTTCCGGCTGGGGCTTTCGCTACAAGATGCTCGATGACGGACGCCGACAGATCCTCAACTATGTGATGCCGGGAGATCTCATTGGGCTGCAGGGCACTCTGATGGGCGAGATGCAGCACTCGATCGAAGCGCTGTCGCCCGTGACGCTCTGCGTCTTCGAACGCGGTAAGCTCAACCGCCTGTTCTCCAACTATCCCGAGCTTGCCTATGATCTCACCTGGATTGCCGCACGTGAGGAGCGCATTCTGGACGAGAACCTTTTGAGCATCGGTCGCCGCTCGGCGCTGGAGCGTGCGGCCTATCTGCTTGCCTTTCTCTATCAGAGGGCCGAGGTACTCGATCTGTTCAGCAGCAGCCGCGTCGCCATTCCGGTTACCCAGCAGCATGTGGCCGACACGCTGGGACTTTCGATCGTCCATACCAACAAGACATTGAAGAAGCTTGCCGAACGCGGCCTGATCCGCTGGGCGGACAAGGGCTGCAACGTTCGCGATATCGATGGGTTGCTGGCGATCGCGGGCTGGGAAGGGCTGAAGGAGCCGAAGCGGCCGTACATCTGACGTGGCGGGTCATGCACGCTGATTGATGCGGCGCCTTCGCCGCATCTGTCTTTCTCTCGATTGGTTAGGCTGCGACGGTCGCCCGCAGCATCCACAGGGCCTTTTCGTGGAAGTCGAGGCGTTCCGTCAGCATGTCTGTCGTGACGAGGTCGCCATTGTCGTCGGCCTTTGTGCCGGCGTCGCGCAGGCGCCTTGCGGCTGCTTCATGGTCGGCAATCAGGTCCGCCACCATCTCGGCTGCCGTCGTGTGGTTGACGGAGGCGGCACTCGGCGCGAAACCCTTGGCTTCGGCGAGCTTCGCCGGGGCGAGGTGTCCGAGGGCGCGGATGCGCTCGGCGATGATGTCGGTCGCCTTGAACAGCGCGTTGTAATGCTCTTCGGTCAGCTCGTGCAGCGGCTTGAACAACGGGCCAACCACGTTCCAGTGGTAGATGTGGCTTTTGATCACCAGCTTGTAGGTGTCGGCCAGGATATCGGAAAGGGCCGTGGCCATCTGTTGGCGATAGGCCTTCGTCAGCCCGATATCGAATTCCTCGTCCCGGACCTTGGGTTTCAGCACGGCGGCTGTCTGTTTCATTCTCCTGCTCCCGTTTGTCTTGGAATTTCAGAGCGCTTGCGGCCTGGCGCGCCGGGCCACCCGTCTTGAACGCGACCGGAGAGCAGTTGTTCCGATTGCTTCGAAGGGACCCTACATGTCTTTTTTAAATGCCAGCGCAGGGTGACGAGACTTAATCTCGGCGCATCGGCGCAAGGCGACCCGGTCGGGTGGCCGTGCGCAAAACATGGAGTGCATTGGCATGACCGAAATTCCGCCGTCTGTCCGGACCGTCCTCGTGCTCGAGGACAATTTCATCATCGCCATGGATGCCGAGGAAATCCTGGCGTCGCTCGGGATTCCGCAGGTGACGATCGCCACGAGTGTCGACCAAGCGATGGAATTACTGTCTCTTCAGGCCTTCGACTTCGCGATCCTGGACGTCAGCCTGGGCGACCATACGAGCTTCAGTGTGGCCGACGCGATGCTTGCGCGCGGCTTGCCGTTCGGCTTCACCAGCGGCTACGGCGATTCCGAACTTTTCCCCTCCAATCTCAGGCAGATCCCGCGGATCGATAAGCCCTTCAACGAGAGGTCGATCAGCCAGTTGATCGTGGCTGCGACACGTCAGGGCGATGGCTAAACGCCGGTTTTGCGGCCAAGGGACAAACGGTCACGGTTTGCCGCGTGAGACGAACCACGGATTGGCGAAATCGCTGTCGTCCTTCTGGTTCCGTTTGCCGTAGGCGAGCGGCAGGCCGTCCATCGTCAACGTTTCGCCGCCGGCGGCCCTGAGGATGGCGTCGCCGGCGGCCGTGTCCCACTCCATCGTGCGGCTGAAGCGCGGATAGACGTCGGCAAGCCCCTCGGCGAGCAGGCAGAATTTGAGCGACGAGCCGACGGCCCTGTAGTCGGAAATGCCGTGTTCGGCGAGATAGGCGGTCGTCTCGGCGCTGTTGTGCCAACGGCTGGCGAGCCCCACCATGCGATCGCCGCAACTGCGGCAGCCAATGACCGTTTCGTCGGACAGGTGAAAGGCATCATCGATGACGGCCTTCACCGCCTTGCCGTGGTTTGCCGCGTAGAGAATGCCGAGCGCTGGCGCATAGACGACACCTGCCACCGGCGCTCCGTTTTCGATCAGCGCGATGTTGACGGTGAAATCGTCGTTGCGGCTGATGAATTCCTTGGTGCCATCCAGCGGGTCGACAAGGAAGAAGGATCTGCCCGCGGTCTCGGGCACAAAGCCGGCAGAGACCGCTTCTTCGGCGACCACGGGAATGTCTGGAAATGCACGGGCGAGATCGGCAAGAATGATCTGCTCGGCGCGTGCGTCCGCGTCGGTGACCGGCGAACAGTCGGGTTTGTAGGTGACTTGCGGGCCGGCATTGTAGATGTCGAGAATGGCTCGACCTGCGGCGATTGCCGATCGTTGCAGAATTTCCAGCATCGCCTCGTCTTCCAGATCCATCATCAGCCCTTAGCACATCGGGACGAAGAAAATACCCGTGCTTTTCCCGTGGCCACATCGCCTTTTGACGCATGTCGCCGGGAGGCGAAACGCATTAAAGGCAGGTTGAGGATTTTTGCACCTGCGAGAAGCTTCCGTCTTGGCTTCCGCGCTTCGGCTGTGCAAATGTGCCGGCGCAACTGAATTGGATGCCTTCATGCGTTATTCCGCTTTCTCGATCGTCAGGAATGCCTTTTCCGGAAACCTGAATTGGAAACCGCATTGGCGCCAGCCGCAGCCGAAGCCGCATTATGACGTGATCATTGTCGGCGGCGGCGGGCACGGTCTTTCGACTGCCTATTACCTTGCCAAGGAATTCGGCGTGAAGAACGTCGCCGTGCTCGAAAAAGGGTATCTGGGCTCGGGAAACGTCGGCCGCAACACGACGATCGTGCGCTCCAACTACATGCTGCCCGGCAACGAACCCTTTTACGAATTCTCGATGAAGCTTTGGGAAGGGCTCGAACAGGACCTCAACTACAATGTGATGCTGTCGCAGCGCGGCGTCATCATGCTCTACCACAGCGACAGCCAGCGCGACGCCTATGTCCGCCGCGGCAACGCAATGTGGATGGAAGGCGTTGCCGCCGAACTCATCGAGCGCGAGCAGTTGAAGAAGATGATCCCGTTCCTCAACTACGACCATGCGCGCTACCCGATCCTCGGTGGCCTTCTGCAGCGGCGCGCCGGAACGGCTCGCCATGACGCCGTTGCCTGGGGTTACGCGCGCGGAGCCGACCAGCATGGCGTCGATATCATCGAGCATTGCGAGGTGACCGGCATCCGCCGCGAAAACGGCATCGTCACCGGCGTCGAAACGACCAAGGGCTTCATCGGCTGCGGCAAGCTGGCGCTGGCTGCGGCCGGCAATTCCTCGCGCGTCGGCGAAATGGCGGACCTCAAGCTGCCGCTCGAAAGCCACGTTCTGCAGGCCTTCGTCACCGAGGGGCTGAAACCCTGCATCGATCACGTGATCGTCTATGGCGGCGGGCATTTCTACATCTCGCAGTCGGACAAGGGCGGCCTCGTATTCGGCGCCGAGATCGACGGTTATTCCTCCTATGCCCAGCGCGGCAATCTGGCGACGGCCGAGCACGTCATGGAGGAGGGGGTGTCGATGATCCCCGGCCTATCGCGCGTCAGGGTGCTGCGCGCCTGGGGCGGCGTCATGGACATGAGCATGGACGGCTCGCCGATCATCGATCGCACCTCGATCGACAATCTCTACCTCAACTGCGGCTGGTGCTATGGCGGCTTCAAGGCGACGCCGGCGTCGGGCTACTGTTTTGCGCATCTGATTGCCAGGAACGACACCCACCCGGTGGCGCGCGCCCTCAGGCTCGATCGCTTCGCGCGGGGTTACGCCGTGGACGAGGCGGGCGCCGGCCCGCAGCCGAACCTTCACTAGAAACCGTTCCGGTGAAGCCGGCCATAGGAATGAGCGGAAGCCGCAGCCCGGCTCCGAGAGACGGAAAGACGATGGCAAGCCTGATTACCTGCCCGCATTGCGGGGTACGACCGAAGGAAGAGTTTGCGATCCGCGGCGACGCTTCGCGCGCCCGTCCGGAGCCGCTCGCTCCCGATGATGCCTGGCACGACTATGTCTATGTTCGCGCCAACCCGCGCGGACGCACCTTCGAGCACTGGCACCACATCGCCGGCTGTCGCCGCTTCCTCGTGGTCGAGCGCGACACCGCCACCCACGAGGTTTATTCGGTCGTCGATGCCGCCGACTTTGCGCGGAGGGCTGAGGGGTGACCGGCTATCGTCTTTCTTCCGGCGGTCTCGTCGATCGCAGCAAGTCGCTGAGTTTCACCTTCGACGGGCGGCCGCTCCGGGGCCTTGCCGGAGATACGCTCGCCTCTGCGCTGCTTGCAAATGACCAGCTGCTCGTCGGCCGCAGCTTCAAGTACCACCGTCCGCGCGGCATCGTCAGCGCTGGGCCGTCGGAGCCCAATGCGCTCGTCACCATCGGGACCGGCCCGCGCAGCGATGCGAACACCAAGGCAACGGTCGCCGAGCTCTATGGGGGGCTGACGGCGCGCAGCCAGAACCGCTGGCCGTCGCTCGGTTTCGATATCGGTGCGGTCAACGGCGCCCTGTCGCCGTTTCTCGGTGCCGGCTTCTACTACAAGACCTTCATGTGGCCGAAGCAGTTCTGGGAACGCGTCTACGAGCCTTTCATCCGCCGGGCGGCGGGGCTTGGCCGGGCGGTGCTGGAGCGTGATCCGGAGACCTATGAGAAGTCCTGGGCGCATTGCGACCTGCTCGTCGTTGGGGCTGGACCCGCCGGCCTGATGGCGGCGCTAACGGCCGCCCGCGCCGGGCTGCGGGTCATCGTTGCTGACGAGGATTTCCGGCTCGGGGGCTCATTGCTGTCGACCAGCGAAACGATCGACGGCGCTCCGGCTTCGATCTTAGCCGACCGCGTCGTCGCCGAACTGCAAGCACTTGGCAATGTAACCCTGCTTTCGCGCACGACCGTCTTCGGCTGGTACGACGATAACGTCTTCGGCGCGGTCGAGCGGGTGCAAAAACACGTCGCTGAACCGTCCCTGAAGATTGCCAGCGAACGTGTCTGGCGCATCGTCGCCAAGCGTGCGTTGCTCGCGACCGGTGCCGAGGAACGGCCGCTGGTCTTCGGCGGCAACGATCGCCCAGGCGTGATGATGGCGGGCGCCATGACCACCTATGCCGAGCGCTACGGGGTGGCGGCCGGCAAACAGGTCGCAATCTTTACCAGCGGCAGCGCCGGCTATCGCACGGCCCACGCGCTTGCTGCCAAGGGCATCTCGGTCGCGGCGATCGTCGATGCGAGGGCCGAGGCCGCCGACCAGGCGCCGGACGGCGTGCGCGTCATCCGTTCGGCTTCGATCGTCGATACCAAGGGCAGGCAGCGCCTCAGGGGCATCGTGGTCGAGCGTTCCGGTTTTGAGGAGCTGATTGCCTGCGACGCGCTCGGCATGCACGGTGGCTGGAGCCCGGTCGTGCACCTGGCCTGCCAGCGTGGGGCAAGACCAGCCTGGTCGGAAGAGCTGAAGGCGTTTGTAGCACCCGATGTCGGGGGCGGTTTGCGGGTAATTGGCGCTGCCAACGGCGTTTACACCCTCTCGGGATGCTTCAACGACGGCGCGGAAAAGGCGGCAGCGATTGCCGCCGATCTTGGCTTCAGCGCCAGCCGAGGGGCTTCTCCTGCTATCGATGGGGAGACGGCACCCTCCTTCACCGCGCTCTGGTACGTGCCGGGCGCCAAGTCGAAGGCCTTCGTCGATTTCCAGAACGACGTGCATGCGAAAGACCTCGGTCTCGCGCTTCGCGAAGGCTTTGGCCATGTGGAACATGCCAAGCGCTACACGACGAGCGGCATGGCGACGGACCAGGGCAAGCTGTCCAACATCAATGCAGTCGGCATTCTCGCCGGCATGCGCGGCGTCAGCCCGGCCGACGTCGGCACCACGACCTTCAGGCCCTTTTATACGCCGGTCTCCTTCGGTGCACTGGCAGGGACCGCGCGCGACGAGCATGCGACCCCGGCGCGCAAGTCGCCACTCCACGGCTGGGCGATGAAAAATGGTGCGACCTTCGTCGAGGCGGGGCTCTGGCATCGCTCGGCCTGGTTCCCGCGCGCCGGCGAGAAGACCTGGCGCGACAGTGTCGACCGCGAGGTCCTCAACGTCCGCGCCAATGTCGGCCTCTGCGACGTCTCGACGCTTGGCAAGATCGAGGTTTTCGGCCCGGATGCGGCCGAATTCCTCAACCGGCTCTACTGCAATCCGGTCCTGAAGCTGCCGGTCGGCAAGGCGCGCTATGGCCTGATGTTGCGTGAGGACGGGTTCGTCTTCGACGACGGCACGGTCAGCCGTCTTGCCGACGAGCACTTCTTCCTGACGACGACGACGGCAATGGCCGGCGCGGTCATGGCGCACATGGAATATTGCGCCCAGGCGCTCTGGCCCGACCTCGACGTTCGCTTCGTGTCCTCGACGGATCAGTGGGCGCAGCTCGCAATCGCCGGTCCGAAGGCGCGCGCGGTGCTGCAACACCTCGTCGACGAGGATATTTCCGAAGGCGCGCTGCCCTTCCTTTCGGCCCGCAAGGTGGTTCTGAAAACGGGCGTTTCGGCGCGGCTGTTTCGCATCTCCTTCTCCGGCGAACTCGCGTTCGAGCTTGCCGTGCCGGCCGGCTACGGCGAGGCGGTGGCAGACCAGATCATGGAGGCCGGTCGTCCGCACGACATCTGCGCCTACGGCGTGGAGGCGCTCAACGTCCTGCGGCTGGAGAAGGGGCTTCTGACGCATGCCGAATTTGATGGCCGCGTGACGCCTGACGATGCCGGTCTCGGCCGCATGCTGTCAATGCAGAAGACCGATTTCATCGGCAAGCGCCTGTCGAGCCGCTATGGCCTGACGGCAGCCGATCGCATGCAACTCGTCGGTCTGAAGCCGGTCGATGCCGACAAGGACATGCGCGCCGGCGCCCATCTTTTGAAGGAAGGAACGAAGCCTTCGACCCTGAACGACCAGGGCTGGGTGAGTTCGGCCGGGTTCTCGCCCGTGCTTGGCCATTCGATCGCGCTCGCTTTTCTGAAGTCCGGTCGCGAGCGGTATGGCGAGAAGGTCATCGTTTTCGACAAGCTGCGCGATCAGGAGATCCTCGCCGAGGTCTGCGATCCGGTGTTCGTCGATCCGCAAAACGAAAAGCTGAAGGCCTGAGGAGGCGGTGATGGTTCGCGACTACAACAACCGCCATGCGCTGGAGCAGAAGCTGCGCGCAGCGCCCACTCAGCCTTCCGCCGATCACCTGATGGTTGGCCACTGGCGTGCCGTTGCGACGGTTCTTGCGCGCTCGGGGCAAGAAGAGACCGTCCGGCGGGCGATTGCGTCCGTGCCGGAATTTTCCATGCGCTATTGCGCGCCAGCGGAATGGCTCGTGATTTCCGAGGCCGAGGCGCCGAGCGGGCTTGCGCGACGTCTCGAAGAGCTGTGCGGGGCAATGGCCCATGTCGTTGATCAAAGCGATGGCCGTGTGGTCTTTCGCCTGTCCGGCCCCAACGGGCGTCGCATCCTTGCCAAGGGAATTGGCCTCGATCTTCACCCCGACGCCTTCTCGCTGGGCGGTAGCGCCAATGTGCTGTGCGGCCACATCCCGGTCAATCTCGGTCGGACGGGCGAGCATGTTTTCGAGCTGATCGTGCCACGCAGCTTTGCCGAATCGCTCTTTGACGACCTGATGCGGATGGGGCGGGAGTTCGATCTGACGGCGGCCTTTGCGGATTGAAGCAAAGAGCCCGGGAGATGCGCGAAAGCGCGTTTTGCCGGGTTGAAAGCAAATGCGGCATAAGATGCCGCAAACGGGTCGCCCATCCGCCAGCAAACGGCGGAAATGGACAAGCCTCCTTCGCAGCCGTGGCTTTATCGCCGCCGCCTTTCTGACTAGGCTCTCGATGTTCGACGCTTGTGCTTCCCGGACCGGGAGGGCGGGCGATCGCCGGGCTTGAATCTCTTCCTGACAATTTGGCCGCGTCCCCGTGGGAACGTGGAAAGACGGAGTGTACGCATGAAAAGCCATGCCAAGGTCGTCGTCATCGGCGGTGGTGTCGTCGGTTGTTCGGTGCTCTACCACCTGACGAAGTTCGGTTGGACCGATGCGGTCCTGCTCGAGCGGTCCGAGCTCACCTCCGGCTCCACCTGGCACGCGGCCGGCGGCATGCACACGATCAACGGCGACCCGAACGTCGCCAAGCTGCAGAAATACACGGTCGAGCTCTACAAGGAGATCGAAGAGTATTCCGGTCAGGATGTCGGCCTGCACATGACGTCAGGCATGATGCTGGCGGCCACCAAGGAGCGCTTCGACTGGATGAAGTCGATTCTCGCCAAGGGACGCTACATGGGGCTCGAGGCCGAGCTTCTTACCCCAAAGGAAGCGCATGACCTGATGCCGCTGCTCGACCCCGATCAGTTCGTCGGTGCCGTCTTCGACCCGGTCGAAGGCCATCTCGATCCCTACGGCACGACACATGCCTATGCCAAATCGGCGAAGAAGAACGGCGCGGAAATCTACTTGCACACCAAGGTCGAGGACTTGGTGCAGCGGGAGGACGGTTCCTGGCGGGTGATTACAAACCAGGGCGAAATCGTCGCGGAGCACGTCGTCAACGCCGCCGGCCTCTGGGCGCGCGAAGTCGGCCGCATGGTGGGCCTCGAGCTGCCGGTGCTTGCCATGGAGCACATGTATCTCATCACTGAAGACATGCCCGAGGTGATCGAGTTCAACCAAACGCGCGGCAAGGAACTGATGCACTGCGTCGATTTCGACGGTGAGATCTATCTGCGCCAGGAACGTCAGGGCATGCTGATGGGCACCTATGAGAAAGCCTGCCGCCCCTGGTCGCCGGTGACGACCCCCTGGGACTTCGGCCATGAACTGCTGGCCGAAGACATCGACCGGATTTCGCCCGAGCTCGAAGTCGGCTTCCGGCATTTCCCGGCCTTCAACAAGGCGGGCATCAAGAAAGTCATCAACGGCCCCTTCACCTTCTCGCCCGATGGCAATCCGCTCGTCGGGCCGGTGCGGGGCTTGAGGAATTTCTGGTCGGCCTGCGCGGTCATGGCCGGCTTCAGCCAGGGCGGCGGCGTCGGGCTGGCGCTTGCCAACTGGATGATCTACGGCGATCCCGGTTTCGACGTCTTTGCCATGGACGTCGCACGCTACGGCGATTTCGCGACGCTCGCCTATACCAATGCCAAGGTGCGCGAGAATTACTCCCGCCGCTTCTCGATCCGCTACCCCAACGAAGAGCTGCCGGCAGCAAGGCCGCTGTTGACGACGCCGATCTATGACCGGCTGAAGGACGGGGGCGCCGTCTTAGGTGCGTCCTATGGGCTTGAGACGCCGCTGTGGTTTGCGCCCGCGGGTGTCGAGGACGCCTTCTCCTGGCGTCGCTCGACCGATTTTGAGACTGTCGGTGCCGAAGCGCGCGCCGTGCGCGAGGGTGTTGGCCTGATGGAAACGTCGGGTTTCGCCAAATACGCGATCACCGGCAAGGGCGCGGAGGCGTGGCTCGACTGGATGCTTGCGTGCCGCATTCCGCCGGTCGGCCGCATGGCGCTGGCGCCAATGCTGAAGGACGACGGCAAGCTGATCGGCGACTTCACGCTTTCAAAACTGGGCGAGGGGGACTTCCTGCTCGTCGGTTCGGGTATTGCCGAGGACTATCACATGCGCTGGTTCGAGGCGCACCTGCCGACGGACGGATCGGTTTCGCTGAGGGCGCTAAAGTTGGAGCTGGTGGGGCTGTCGATCGCCGGACCGAAGGCGCGTGATGTGCTTTCAAGTCTCACGCATCTCGATGTGTCCGATGCGGCCTTCCCGTTCATGGACATCCGGCGGATGGACCTTGGCATGGCGCCAACCATCGTCGGTCGCGTCAGCTACACCGGTGATCTCGGCTATGAAATCTGGATGAAGCCGGAGTATCAGCGCTATCTCTTCGATCTCCTGATGGAGAAAGGGGCGGCATCCGGTATCCGCCTGTTCGGGCTCAGGGCGCTCAATGCCCTGCGCGTGGAAAAATCGTTCGGCAGCTGGGCGCGGGAATACCGTCCGCTCTACGGCCCGGTCGAGGCGGGGCTCGGTCGTTTCGTTGCGACCGGCAAGGACGCGGATTTTATCGGCAAGGCGGCAGCGGTCGAGGAGAAGAAGGAGGGCGGAGCGTTGCGGCTTCGAACCTTCCTGATCGAGGCGAAGGACGCCGACGTCATCGGCGACGAACCGATCTACCTCGACGGTGTCGTGCGCGGCTGGGTCACGTCGGGCGGTTATGCCCATACAAGCGGCGTCTCGGTCGCCATGGGCTATGTTCCCAAGGAGATCGCCGACCGCGACGGCGGCTGGTCGATCGAGCTGCTCGGCGAAATCCTGCCGGCACGGCTCCAGCCGAATCCTTTGTTCGACGCAAATGGGCAGCGCATGCGCACCTGATGCGCGAAACGCTGTACCGGTCTGCCAGTTGGACGCTCAGGCCGGCAGAGCATCTCGGCAGTTCTTACGACTAAAGTTGATGATTTCACGGGCGAAAGCTGCGGAAAATTTGGTTTTTCTGGCTTTAAAAGCGCCAAATCGATTTTATCGAGGAAGATTTTGTCGAACTCGCGTTTTTTAGCTTTCCTTTTCGTTTGAAAGAGGTATGGAATCGATCAAACACAACGCTCAAAATGAGCTCAAAAAACAAGAGACCGGACCTTATGGATCTGGTCCAGGGGAAGATTGATGGAGTATTTCGTCCAGCAGCTCGTCAATGGGCTGACTCTTGGGTCTATTTATGGTATGATCGCAATCGGTTATACCATGGTCTACGGCATCATTGGCATGATCAACTTCGCCCACGGCGATATCTTCATGCTTGGCGGCTTCGCTGCTTTGATTGTCTTTCTAATTCTCACAACATTCATCGGGGGTGTCCCGGTTGTACTTGCGCTGCTGCTGATGATGGTCGTCGGCATGCTGACCGCTGGTCTCTGGAACTGGACGATCGAGAAGGTGGCCTACCGGCCCCTGCGCGGTTCGTTCCGGCTTGCGCCGCTGATCACCGCAATCGGCATGTCGATTGCATTGTCGAACTTCATCCAGGTGACGCAGGGCCCGCGCAACAAGCCGATCCCGCCGCTCGTCTCCTCGGTCTATGATGTCTTCGGCATCACCATTTCGCTGAAGCAGATCATCATCATCATCATCACGGCGATCCTGCTGACCATCTTCTGGTACATCGTCAACAAGACGCCTCTCGGCCGTGCCCAGCGCGCCACCGAACAGGACCGCAAGATGGCCGCGCTGCTCGGCGTCGACGTGGACCGCACCATCTCGGTGACCTTCATCATGGGTGCAGCGCTCGCTGCCGTCGCCGGTACGATGTATCTGATGTATTATGGCGTCGTCGTCTTCACTGACGGTTTCACTCCGGGCGTCAAGGCGTTCACCGCCGCCGTTCTCGGCGGTATCGGGTCGCTGCCGGGTGCCGTTCTCGGCGGACTGCTGATCGGGCTCATCGAGTCCCTTTGGTCGGCCTATTTCACCATCGACTACAAGGACGTCGCGACCTTCTCCATTCTCGCTATCGTCCTGATCTTCAAGCCGTCTGGTATTCTCGGACGACCGGAAGTCGAGAAGGTATAATTCCATGGCAAACATTGCTTCTACGACTGCAAGCGCCGGCACTGACGTGACGGCGCGGGCCCTGCGCGAGGCTGTCTTCGCGGGCCTGATTTCCCTCGGTCTCTTCGTGCTGTTCGTCGGCCTCAAGTCCGACCAGAACATCCGCAACGAGCTGATCCTGACTCAACGCTGGGGCCTGCTCGCGATCTTCGTGATCGTTGCTGCCGTTGGCCGCTTCCTGATGGTCGCCTATGTCCAGCCGGCCATGGCCCGTCGCAAGGCCGCCAAGGCTGAGGCGGAGGATGTGGCAAAGGAAGAGAGCTTCTTCAGCCGCAACTTCTCCAAGCTCGCCATTGCGTTCCTGCTCGTCTATCCGCCGATCATCGTCGCGCTCGTCGGCGTGCAGGGTTCGCTGAAGTGGGTCGACAACTTCGGCATCCAGATCCTCATCTACGTGATGCTGGCCTGGGGCTTGAACATCGTCGTTGGTCTGGCGGGTCTGCTTGATCTTGGCTACGTCGCCTTCTACGCGGTCGGCGCCTACTCCTACGCGCTGCTGTCGACCTATTTCGGCCTTTCCTTCTGGATCCTGTTGCCGGTTGCCGGCATCCTTGCCGCCTTCTGGGGCATGATCCTCGGCTTCCCGGTGTTGAGGCTAAGGGGTGACTATCTCGCGATCGTCACGCTGGCCTTCGGGGAAATCATCCGACTTGTCCTCATAAACTGGACAGAGGTCACGAAGGGTACGTTCGGCGTCTCCGGTATCGCCAAGGCAACGCTCTTCGGCATCAAGTTCGACGCGTCCAAGGACGGTTTCGCGGCGCTGATGGGCCTGCCGATGTCGTCGGCCTACTACAAGATCTTCCTCTTCTACCTGATCCTGGCGCTGGCGCTGCTGACGGCCTACGTGACGATCCGGCTGCGCCGCATGCCGATCGGTCGTGCCTGGGAAGCGCTGCGCGAAGACGAGATTGCCTGCCGCTCGCTCGGCATCAACACGGTGACGACCAAGCTGACCGCCTTTGCGACCGGCGCCATGTTCGGCGGTATCGCCGGCTCGTTCTTCGCGGTGCGTCAGGGCTTCGTCTCGCCCGAGTCCTTCGTCTTCCTGGAATCGGCCGTCATCCTGGCGATCGTGGTTCTCGGCGGCATGGGCTCACTCACCGGCATCGCCGTCGCTGCGGCGGTGATGATCGGCGGCACCGAAATCCTGCGTGAACTGTCCTTCCTGAAGATGGTCTTCGGACCGGACTTCACCCCTGAACTCTACCGCATGCTGATCTTTGGCCTGGCCATGGTCGTCGTCATGGTCTGGAAGCCACGCGGCTTCGTCGGATCACGAGAACCGACAGCCTTCCTGCACGAACGCAAAGCCGTCTCCGGCAGCTTCACCAAGGAAGGGCATGGCTGATGGCCCGCGAGACAACGACAATGACAAAAGACCCCATTCTCAAGGTTGAGCACCTGTCGATGCGCTTCGGCGGTCTCATGGCCATCAACGACTTCTCCTTCGAAGCCTATCGCGGTGATATCACCGCGCTGATCGGCCCGAACGGAGCTGGCAAGACCACGGTGTTCAACTGCATCACCGGCTTCTACAAGCCGACGATGGGCATGATCACGATGAAGCAGAAGGCCGGCAAGGAATACCTGCTGGAACGCCTGCCGGACTTCGAGATCACCAAGCATGCCAAGGTGGCGCGTACCTTCCAGAACATCCGGATGTTTTCCGGCCTGACGGTGCTCGAAAACCTGCTGGTTGCGCAGCACAACAAGCTGATGCAGGCATCGGGCTACACTTTCCTTGGCCTGCTCGGTTTTCCGGCCTATCGCCAGGCCTCGAAGGAAGCGATCGACGTTGCCAAGCACTGGCTGGAAAAGGCATCGCTGATCGACCGCGCCGACGATCCGGCCGGTGATCTTTCCTACGGCGCCCAGCGTCGTCTCGAGATCGCCCGCGCCATGTGCACGGGACCTGAGCTTCTTTGCCTGGACGAGCCGGCCGCCGGTCTCAATCCGCGTGAATCGCTGGCGCTCAATGAACTCTTGCAGGGCATCCGCGCCGATACCGGCACATCGATCCTGCTGATCGAGCACGACATGTCCGTGGTCATGGAGATTTCCGACCACGTGGTGGTCCTGGAATACGGACAGAAGATTTCCGACGGCACCCCGGATTTCGTCAAGAACGATCCGAAGGTCATCGCGGCCTATCTGGGTGTCGAGGATGAAGAGGTTGAAGAGGTGATCGAACAAATCGAGGAAATCGAAGGCGGACCGGGAGGCACTCACTGATGACGGCGCCTCTTCTCCAAGTCAAAGCCGTCGAGACCTACTACGGCAACATCCGGGCTCTGAGCGGCGTCGATGTGGAAGTCAACCGCGGTGAGATCGTCTGCCTGATCGGTGCCAACGGCGCCGGCAAGTCGACCTTGATGATGACGATCTGCGGCAGCCCGCAGGCCCGCACCGGCTCGGTCTTCTTCGAGGGCCGGGACATCACCCGCATGCCGACGCATGAGATCGCCCGGTTGCGCATCGCGCAGTCGCCGGAAGGTCGCCGCATCTTCCCGCGCATGACGGTGTTTGAAAACCTGCAAATGGGTGCGAGCCTCGACAATCTGAAGCACTTCAACGAGGACGTTGAAAAGGTCTTCACGCTGTTTCCGCGCCTGAAGGAACGCCAGGCACAGCGCGGCGGCACGCTTTCGGGTGGTGAGCAGCAGATGCTGTCGATCGGCCGTGCGCTGATGGCCCGTCCGAAGCTCCTGCTTCTCGACGAACCGTCGCTCGGCCTCGCGCCGCTGATCGTCAAGGGCATCTTCGAAGCGATCAAGAAACTCAACAAGGAGGAAGGGCTGACCGTCTTCCTCGTCGAGCAGAACGCCTTTGGCGCGCTCAAGCTTTCGGACCGCGGCTACGTCATGGTCAACGGCCGGGTGACGATGAGCGGCTCTGGCAAGGACCTGCTCGCCAATCCGGAAGTTCGCGCCGCCTATCTCGAAGGCGGCCGCCATTGATGCGTCGCATCTGGAGTTTGTGACATGCAGGGTATTCTCTACGAAGAAGTGTCGATCTGGCAGTTTCTCTTCATCACCTGTGTTCTGGGCGGCTGGACTGCCTGGAGAACGGGAAAGAGCGTCGCCGAGAGCTGGGAGGAGCTTCCGCGCCTCTTGCTCTACGTGGCGTTGCTGGGGCTTGGCATCCGTTTCGTGCACCACGCCCTCTTCGAAGGCACGATGTTCAGCCTGCACTACTATGTCGTGGACACGATCGTGCTTTTGTTGTTTGCTACCGCAGGTTTCCGGTACTACCGGACCAAGCAAATGACCAATAACTACTATTGGCTCTACGAGAAGGCTTCGCCTTTCTCCTGGAAAGCCAAATAAAGGGAACAGCGCGCGCCGGCCGCCGCGGCCGGTGCGAAAGAAACACCGGCGCAACTATGGTGGGCATTGCGCAGGTTGGTAACGAGACCCGCTCGGATAATTGGGAGTAACAAGATGAAAAAGTCTCTTCTGTCGGCGGTCGCGCTGACGGCTATGGTTGCCTTCAGCGGCAGCGCCTGGGCTGATATTCTCGTTGGTGTCGCCGGCCCGCTGACTGGCCCGAACGCCGCCTTCGGTGCGCAGCTCCAGAAAGGTGCAGAACAGGCCGCTGCCGACATCAACGCTGCTGGCGGTATCAACGGCGAACAGATCAAGGTTGTACTGGGCGACGACGTTTCGGACGCCAAGCAGGGCGTTTCGGTCGCCAACAAGTTCGTTGCTGACGGCGTGAAGTTCGTTGTGGGTCACTTCAACTCGGGCGTGTCCATCCCGGCTTCGGAAGTCTACGCCGAAAACGGCATCCTGCAGATCACGCCGGCCTCGACCAACCCGCAGTTCACCGAGCGGGGCCTCTGGAACACGTTCCGTACCTGCGGTCGTGACGACCAGCAGGGCGCTGTCGCTGGCGCATACCTTGCCGCCAACTTCAAGGACGCGAAGATCGCCGTCATTCACGACAAGACCCCTTATGGTCAGGGCCTTGCCGATGAAACCAAGAAGTCGATGAACGAAGCCGGCCTCACCGAAGCCCTCTATGAAGGCATCAACACCGGTGACAAGGACTTCTCGGCGCTGATCGCCAAGATGAAGGAAGCCGGCGTTTCGATCGTCTACTACGGCGGTCTGCACACCGAAGCTGGTCTCATCATGCGTCAGATGAAGGACCAGGGCCTGAAGGCAACCCTGATGTCGGGCGACGGTATCGTTTCGAACGAACTGGCCTCGATCGCTGGCGACGCCGTTGACGGCACGCTGATGACGTTCGCTCCGGATCCGCGCAAGAACGCGTCCGCCAAGGAGCTCGTCGAGAAGTTCCGCGCTGCCGGCTTCGAGCCGGAAGCCTACACGCTCTACGCCTATGCTGCTCTCCAGGTCATCGCTGAAGCCGCCAAGGCTTCCGGCGGCAACGACCCGCAGGCAGTTGCCGAAGCCATCAAGGCAAAGGGTCCGTTCAAGACCGCCATCGGCGACCTCGGCTATGACGAAAAGGGCGACATCACCCGCCCGGACTACGTCATGTACACCTGGAAGAAGGGCGACGACGGCAAGTACAGCTACTTCCAGAACGAGTAGTCTTTATTCTGGACTTGGCTTGAGCCTGTCCAAGGAGCCCGGCGAGCGATCGCCGGGCTTTTTCGTTGGCCCCACCAATACACGCCGCGATCCGGCAGGTTCGTGCCACGCGTTCCGGCTTTTCTTGATGTCTTGCGTGCCGGCTGCCTGGTTGGGCAGGCATTGGTGACTGCGTCGCTTTTTCGTTTTTGGTGATAGCTGTTTCGCTCGCCGAGATAGCTGTCGCGTCGCGCCGTTTCGTGCACTATCTCCCGACGATTCTGTTCCGGAGGCAGTCATGAGCTCGAAACCCCGCATTCTCGTCACGCGTCGCTGGCCCGCCGCGGTCGAGCAGGTTCTTGCCGAGCGCTTCGACGTGACCTTGAACGCGCGGGACATGCCGATGACGGCCGAAGAGCTGGCGGACGCACTTCGGTCTTACGACGCCGTGTTGCCAACCGTTTCCGATCGTCTTCCGGCAGACCTCTTTGCCGGCGGCGGCGTCAGGGCAAGGATTCTCGGAAACTATGGCGTCGGCTACAATCACATCGACATAGTGGCGGCCAAGGCGGCCAACATCGTCGTCACCAATACCCCTGGCGTCTTGACCGACTGCACCGCCGACATCGCCATGACGCTGCTGCTTGCGGTCGCCCGCCGGGCAGGCGAGGGCGAGCGCCAGGTGCGCGCCGGCGAATGGACCGGCTGGCGCCCGACCCACATGATCGGCAGCAAGGTCACCGGCAAGACACTTGGCATCATCGGCTTTGGCCGCATCGGCAAGGCGATGGCGAAGCGCTGCCATTTCGGCTTCGACATGGACGTCGTCTTCTATAACCGCTCACGGATCGATCCGGCGGAAGCGAGCCGCTACGGCGCGCGCCAACTCGACACGGTGGATGACGTCTTGAGGGCTGCCGATTTCGTATCGCTGCATTGCCCGGGCGGTGGCGAGAACCGCCATCTGATCAATGCGCAACGCCTGGCGCTGATGAAGAAAGGCGCCTATCTCGTCAACACCGCCCGCGGCGACGTCGTTGACGAGGCCGCGCTGATCGCAGCCCTTCAGGACGGCGTCATCCGGGGCGCCGGCCTCGATGTCTTCGAGGCGGAACCGAATGTGCCCGAGGGATTGCGCAGGCTCGAGAACGTCGTGCTGTTGCCCCATCTCGGCAGCGCGACCGAGGAAACGCGCGTCGCCATGGGCATGAAGGTGGTCGACAATGTGACCGCCTTCTTCGAAGGCCGCGAGCCGCCGGATCGGGTGGGCTGACCGTTGCCCTTTTCCTGTGCAGGAGCTGCGCGAAAAAGCGGCGGCCTGGTTATTTTCTTTGCAAAACAATAACTTGACTTACAGTATCGCTATGCGGACGATAGCACGATACTCACCGAGCCGCGCGCCAGGACGCACGGTTTCGTTCGGCGGACGACCATGAACACGGCAGCAATCATCGCCCCGCAGCGGGCATGGGGTAAAGGACGGCTGGTCGCCAAGGCGGCGCGCGGCCAGAGCCGCATTGCGGAGCTCTACCAGGAAGGTTGCGCCAAGATCCGCCTGCCGAAAACCTTTGACACCTCCATGGAGGCCGTCCTCATCAATTCCTCGGGTGGGCTCACAGGCGGCGATCGTCTGATCTGGGAGGTCGCGGCGGGGGCCGGGACCGATGTGACGGTGACGACCCAGGCCTGCGAGAAGATCTACAAGGCGAGCGCCGACACCGTCGAGGTGACGACCCGGATCGAGGTTGCCGCCGGTGCACGCGTCGACTGGCTGCCGCAGGAGACGATCCTCTTCGACCGCGCATCGCTGTCGCGTTCGCTGGAGGTCGATCTGGCGGCTGACGCCACGTTTCTCGCCGTCGAGGCAGTGCTGCTCGGGCGCAAGGCCATGGGCGAGGCGGTGAGTGCCGGGCTCTTCCGCGATCGCTGGCGCATTCGCGCTCAGGGCCAACTGCTGCACGCGGACAATGTCTGCCTTGAGGGCGACGTGGCGAACCTCGCGGCGCGGCCGGCGGTGCTCGGCGGCGCGGCCGCGTTTGCGACCCTCATCTATGTGGGTGCCGACTGCGAGGTCCAGCTGCCGCGTCTTTTGTCGCTGCTCGATGGCGAGGGCGGCGTGGGCGTCAGCCACCTGCAGGTGAGGGGGCGCGACAAGCTGCTTGCCCGCTTCGCAGCCCCTGACGGTTTCGCCCTTAGAAAAATCCTTGTCCCGGTTATTTCGCACTTGCGCATGCAAAAGACAGTGCCGAAAGTCTGGGTTCTCTAGGTCATTTCGCCTGTTTTAGCGAAACAGTGAAATGATCTCGCAACTTGAAACCACGCAATTCCGGGCGGAAAACCCTTCAACTTTCCCGGAACTGCTCCATCCACGAACAACTGGTGGCGACGCATGAACCTTACCCCGCGCGAAAAGGACAAACTGTTGATCTCGATGGCCGCCATGGTCGCGCGGCGACGTCTGGAACGGGGCGTGAAGCTCAACCATCCCGAGGCGATCGCGCTGATCACCGACTTCGTGGTCGAAGGTGCCCGTGACGGGCGCTCGGTTGCCGAACTGATGGAGGCGGGTGCCCAGGTGCTGACCCGCGATCAGGTGATGGAAGGCATCCCTGAAATGATCCACGACATCCAGATCGAGGCGACATTTCCGGATGGCACCAAACTCGTCACCGTACACGAGCCCATCCGCTAAGGCGGTCCAGGCGGTGCGCGAGCGTGCCGCAACAGGAGAGACGATCCATGATCCCAGGTGAAATCATCGCGGCCGCCGGCGAGCTCGAGCTTAATGCCAGCCTGAACACGATAACCATCGAGGTCGCCAATACCGGCGATCGTCCGATCCAGGTGGGCAGCCACTACCATTTTGCCGAAACGAATGCCGGCCTGCAGTTCGACCGAGAGGCGGCCTATGGCAAGCGGCTCGATATCCCCGCCGGTACCGCCGTGCGCTTCGAGCCCGGCCAGACGCGGCAGGTGACCTTGATCCCGCTGTCGGGCAAGCGCGAGGTCTATGGTTTTCGCCAGCAGGTGATGGGCAAGCTGTGAGGGCGATGGCACCAGCCTTGTGCCTGCTGCTCGTCATTGCCGCGCCGGCATTTGCCGAAGGGGAGTCGGACGTGGATTGCGCAAACGCGACAGCCCAGCGGGACCTGAATGCGTGCGCCTATCAGGAGTATGAGGCGGCCGACGTGGAACTGAATGCGGTCTACAGGCAGGCGGTGACGGCCGCGGGCAACATCGACAAGGAGCTCGATGGGGCTGATGTCGGAGCTGGCGAGGCGCTGAAGAAGGCGCAGCGCGCCTGGATCGCCTATCGCGACGGGCAGTGCGAGCTGGCCGGCTTCCAGGCGCGTGGCGGCCAGGCCGAACCGATGCTGGTTTCGGGCTGTCTTGCCGCGCTGACGCAGAAGCGCACAGCGGAATTGAAAGAATTTCTCGAAACGCAGGGGAACTGATCGGTGCAGGACCGCCGTACCATCATGATCGTCGGCAATGGTGACGTGCCTGGCGGTGCAGGCGCGATCATCGATGCGGCCGACGTCGTCGTCCGCTTCAACGATTGCCGCTCGGTCGGCTCCGGGGGCCAGAAGACCGATGTCGTTGCCGTCTGCAACACCGGCCGCCCCGGTCTCGCCATGCTTGGCGGCGGCCGCTGGAAGACGAATGCCGCCGTGCGTCAGGCGCGCGAGATCTGGTGCGTGCGCTCCGGCGCGAAGTTTGCCGCCATGCGAGGCGGGCTTGCCGAAACGCATCCGGACCTCGACGATTTCTGCGACGACTATACGGTCGGCTTTGAAAGCTTCAGCCGTTCGACCGGCCGGAGGTTCCGCATCGTGCCGGCGGCCGTGCACGAGCAGGTCGATCGCGACCTCGCCGGTTACGCGGCCGATCCCTATGTCGTTCCATCCAGCGGCATGATCGTCATTGCCGATATTCTCGCGCATTTCGCGACAGCCGATGACGATGTCGTGCTGGCCGGCTTCGGCCATGTCGGCTGGCAGTGGCATCCATTCGCAGCGGAACGCCGCTATGTCGATGCGCTTGCCGCAAGCGGCCGGCTGCGCCGTCTCCACCTTTCCTCTTCTTCGTCCCAGGGAGCCTGAACCATGCCTTACAAGATGTCGCGCGCGGCCTATGCCAACATGTTCGGCCCGACGGTTGGCGACAAGGTGCGGCTTGCAGACACCGAACTCTTCATCGAGGTCGAGAAGGATTTCACCACCTATGGCGAGGAGGTGAAGTTCGGCGGAGGCAAGGTCATTCGCGACGGCATGGGGCAGAGCCAGGCAACGCGCGCCGAAGGCGCGGTCGACACCGTCATCACCAATGCGTTGATCGTCGACCACTGGGGCATCGTGAAAGCGGATATCGGCCTCAAGGACGGGCGCATCGCTGGCATCGGCAAGGCCGGCAATCCGGATACGCAGCCGGGCGTGACCATCGTCGTCGGTCCCGGCACCGAGGTCATTGCCGGCGAAGGCAAGATCGTGACGGCCGGCGGGATGGACAGCCACATACACTACATCTGCCCGCAGCAGATCGAGGAAGCGCTCGTCAGCGGCCTCACCTGCATGCTCGGCGGTGGCGCGGGCCCGGGACATGGCACGCTTGCCACCACCTGCACGTCCGGTCCCTGGCATCTCGCTCGCATGATCGAGGCGGCCGACGGATTTCCGATGAACATCGCCTTTGCCGGCAAGGGCAACGCCTCGCGGCCAGGCGCACTGGTCGAGATGGTGCTCGCCGGTGCCACGGCGCTAAAGCTGCATGAGGACTGGGGTTCGACTCCGGCGGCGATCGACTGCTGCCTGGGTGTCGCCGACGAATACGACGTGCAGGTGATGATCCACACGGATACGCTGAACGAGAGCGGCTTCGTCGAGGATACGATCGCGGCGATCAAGGGTCGCACCATCCATGCCTTCCACACGGAAGGCGCCGGCGGCGGTCACGCGCCCGACATCATCAAGATCTGCGGCCAGCCGAACGTCATCCCGTCCTCGACCAATCCGACGAGGCCCTACACCAAGAACACGCTCGCCGAGCATCTCGACATGCTGATGGTCTGCCATCACCTGTCGCCGTCGATCCCCGAGGACATCGCCTTTGCCGAAAGCCGCATCCGCAAGGAAACGATCGCGGCCGAAGACATCCTGCACGACATCGGCGCCTTCTCGATCATCTCGTCGGATAGCCAGGCCATGGGCCGCGTCGGCGAGGTGGCGATCCGCACCTGGCAGACGGCCGACAAGATGAAGCGCCAGCGCGGCGCCCTGCCGCAGGAAACCGGCGACAACGACAATTTCCGGGTCAAGCGCTACATCGCCAAGTACACGATCAACCCGGCGATCGCCCATGGTCTCAGCCACGAGATCGGCTCGCTGGAGGTCGGCAAGCGCGCCGACCTCGTTATCTGGAACCCGGCCTTCTTCGGGGTGAAGCCGGACTTCGTGCTGCTCGGCGGCTCGATCGCCATGGCGCCGATGGGGGATCCGAATGCCTCCATTCCGACGCCGCAGCCGGTGCACTACCGGCCGATGTTTGCCGCCTATGGCAAGAACCGCACAAGCTCGTCGGTCACCTTCGTGTCGCAGGCCTCGCTCGACGCCGGTCTTGCGGCAAAGCTCGGCGTCGCCAAAAAGCTTGTCGCCGTCAGGAACACCCGCGGTGGCATCGGCAAGGCTTCGATGATCCACAACAGCCTGACGCCGCATATCGAGGTCGATCCGGAGACTTATGAGGTGCGCGCCGACGGGGAGTTGCTGACCTGCGAGCCTGCGACGGTCGTGCCGATGGCGCAGCGCTACTTCCTGTTTTAAGCGATACCAACCGTGCGCCGGATGAAACACGCCCTGAAATGGGTCTTGTGCGGCCTGCTTGCTGCGGTGGCCGCCGTGGTGCTCGGAACGTTGTTGCCACGACCGCTCATGCCGGCGGCCGCCTCTGCCACAGGGGCAGGGGGTGCACGTATCCTGGTTCTCTCCGGCCCGATCCATACCGATATCGCGGTGCCCTTGACGGAGGAAACACGGGCACGCTTTGGCTTTGTCGCGGCCTCCGGCGTGCCGCTCGATCATCCTCAGGCGCAATGGCTGATCTTCGGTTGGGGCGGTCGGTCCTTCTATTTGGAAACCCCGACGTGGTCGGAGCTGAAAGCCATGCCGGTTCTGAAGGCGCTGACGCTCGACCGGTCGGTGATGCATGTGGATATTGCCGGTCGGATCGTCGAACCACAGGCCTCCGTTGCGAGCTTTGACCTCGACGCGGCAGGCTTCGAGCGGCTGCTCGTCTTCATTTCCGGGAGCTTCATGCGCGATGCCGGCGCCGTCACCTCAATCGACGGCTTCTCCTACAATGGCAGCGACCGCTTCTTTGACGCGGAAGGCAGCTTCAACGCGGTTTTCGGCTGCAACACCTGGACGGCACGGGCGCTGCGCGAAGCGGGCCTGCGGACCGGCTTGTGGAACCCATTACCTCCAAGCCTCGGACTGTCATTGCGCATCTACAACTGAAGCATCTTGCGGTGAACAGGAGCCATGCGATGGTCGCATGGCTGCCATGCCGGCATGTGAATCAGGGCCTTTCATGCTGCGCTACAGCAGAAATTCCGCTAGGGAAGCGGCTGATCTTTCCTCGGTCGCTGGCGAGCCTCCCATCGCCTTCTGACCGACAGCCGCACTGAAGGAGATGACGATGCTTGGCAGAAAAGTTCCCGCTGTAACGTTCCGTACCCGTATTCGCGATGAGGCCGTTGGCGGCTCCAACCCGTTCCGCTGGCAGGACGTTTCCTCCGACGAATATTTCGCCGGCAAGCGCGTCGTGCTGTTCTCGCTGCCGGGCGCGTTCACGCCGACCTGCTCGACTTTCCAGCTGCCTGACTTCGAAAAGCTCAACGCCGATTTCCGCGCCGAAGGCATTGACGAAATCTACTGCATTTCGGTCAACGACGCCTTCGTCATGAACGCCTGGGGCAAGTCCCAGAGCCTCGAAAACGTCAAGCTGATCCCGGACGGTTCGGGAGAGTTCACCCGCAAGATGGGCATGCTCGTTGCCAAGGACAATCTCGGCTTCGGCATGCGCTCCTGGCGCTATGCCGCCGTCGTCAACAACGGTGTCGTCGAGCAGTGGTTCGAGGAAGAAGGCTACTCCGACAACTGCGACAGCGATCCCTACGGCGTTTCCTCGCCGCAGAACATTCTGGAGACGCTGAAGTCCGAGAAGCTCGCTGCCTGATGCGGCAAAATTGCTTCCCTTTCTGAGTTGAGAGAGCCCGAAGGCCGGATCCGGTCCTCGGGCTTTTTGTTGTCCGGTGCGTCCGGGTGGGCCGTTCGGAAATGGCCCGGCGACTGGCGCCCGGGTATTTTCTTGCTACACTGGCGGACATAAAGATATCGAGGGTTCAATGGTTTACATTATCGCCTACCTCACCGCGCATAAGGGCAAGGGAGATGACGTCGTCGTGCTCGCGGCACCGCTGATTGAGGCGACGCGCCGCGAGGCCGGCTGCATCACCTACGATCTCTATCGCAAGCCCGGCGATCCGGACGCGCTGGTGTTCGTCGAGACCTGGAAGGACAAGGTGGCGGTCGATGCGCATTTTGAAGAGCCGCACCTGAAGGCCTTCCAGTCGGCCATGGCCGACCTGCTGATCGAAGCGCGTATCGAACTCGTTTCGCCGGAAAAGGTCGAGGTGCTCTAAAGATGCCCTATCGCTCCACCGAGGTTCTTTCTCCTGGCCCGGCCGACAAGGTGCCGCTCCACAGCGTGACGCTGGCGCAGGACGCGCGGCATCTGCGCCGAAAGCTCTTGCACCTCGAAAACGACGACGTGGTGATGCTGGATCTGAAGGAAGCGGTGATGCTCGCCGATGGCGACCTGCTGGTGCTTGAAGGAGGCGGCTATATCCGCATCGTTGCGGCACCCGAGGCGCTCTACGAAATCCGGCCGCGCGACCCGCTGCATCTGATCGAGCTCGCCTGGCATCTCGGCAACCGGCACCTAGCGGCACAGATCGGGACGGATCGCATTCTGATTGCGCGCGATCCGGTCATTCGCCAGATGCTCGAAGGCCTGGGAGCCGACGTCAGCGACGTTTCAGAGCCCTTCCATCCCGTGCGCGGCGCCTATCACGCCGGCGGCCACAACCACGGCCATCACCATCACCATGGCTGAACGGGTCGATACCCAGGCATTGCTTCGCCTTGCGACATGGCTCTCGCCCGCCTTTCCAGTCGGCGCCTTCTCCTATTCGAGCGGCCTCGAGCAGGCGGTTCATGACGGGTTGGTCACCGGGGCGGCGGACCTGCGCACGTGGCTGGAGACGGTGATCTGTCACGGTTCCGGCTGGAACGACGCGCTGCTTTTTGCCGAAAGCTACAGGGCGATCGGCGATCCCGTTCGGCTGGCTGCCGCCGCAGACCTCGCCGAGGCCCTTGCAGGAAGTCGCGAGCGGCATACGGAGACCATGCTGCAGGGGCAGGCGTTTCTCGCCGCCGCGCGCGCATGGCCGCATGCGGTCTTTGACGCGATTGGAGAGAAGGCCGCCTATCCCGTGGCGGTTGGCGCCGTCGCCGCTGCCCATGACATCGCCCTTGAACCTGCGGTCGCCGCCTATCTCAACGCCTCGGTTGCGAACGCTGTCTCTGTCGCGATCCGCTGTGGCGTCGCAGGTCAGCGCGACGGCGTCGGCGTCATCGCGGCGCTGGAGCCGGTCGTGACGGCCACGGCAGGGAGAGCAACAGTCGCCTCACTGGACGACCTCGGCTCGGCCACGATCGCAGCGGATATTTCGGCGTTGAAACACGAAACCCTGCACTCGCGGCTCTTCCGCTCGTAACATTTCAAACCGACAGCCAAGTCAGGAAGGCATTCACGCCACCCGGATTTGCTTGAGACCACCTCGAAAGGACATTCAGATGGCATCGAAGAACGGTCCCCTTCGCATCGGCATCGGCGGGCCGGTAGGCTCGGGCAAGACGGCGCTGACCGACAAGCTCTGCAAGGCGATGCGGGAGAAATACTCCGTCGCCGTGGTCACCAACGACATCTACACCAAGGAGGACGCCGAGGCGCTGGTGCGCATGCAGGCGCTGCCATCCGACCGCATCGTCGGCGTCGAGACCGGCGGCTGCCCACACACCGCAATCCGCGAGGACGCGACGATCAACCTGCAGGCGATTGCCGATTTCAACCGGCGCATTCCCGACCTCGACGTCGTCTTCATCGAGTCGGGCGGCGACAATCTCGCGGCGACCTTTTCGCCTGATCTCGCGGATCTGACGATCTATGTGATCTCGGTCTGTCAGGGCGAAGAGATCCCGCGCAAGGGCGGGCCGGGCATCACCAAGTCCGACCTGCTTGTCATCAACAAGAAGGATCTCGCTCCCTATGTCGGCGCCGATCTCGACGTGATGCAACGGGACGCGACGCGCATGCGGGCGGAGAAGCCCTTTGTCTTCACCGACATGAAGCGTGGTGACGGCGTCAACCGGATCGTCGATTTTCTAACGCTGCACGGCGGTCTCTGACGGTCATCCTTGCGGCGTCCGCAGGCCCAACACCGACCGGCGGGTCAGAAGCGCTCCAGCGCCTGCCGGTCGTGGATCTCGATCACACGGCCCTTGACGGTGACACCGGAGCGGCGAAGAGCGGAAAACGCGCGCGACAGGGCTTCCGGCGCGAGGCCAAGCTTGCCGGCGAGCACGTTCTTCTGGAAGGGCAGGCGGAAAGAGAAGCTTAGGGTCCCATCCGGGCAGTTTCCGAGAATGTAGCTCGCGACCCGCTGTGGTGCCGTCAGCAGCCGGTCTTCCGCCAGGCAGTCTTCGGCCATTTGCGCATGACGGCACAGAAGCTGCATCAGCGCCTCGGCGATTTCAGGGCTTTGTTCGGCAAGCCTGCGCAGCTTTCGGCTGTCGATCCGGGCGAGCATGGCCGTTTCGATCGCCTGGGCATTGGCCGTCGCCCGGTTGCCGAGGAACATGGCGCTTTCGCCGAAAAGCTCGCCTTTCGGAAAAACAGCGATATCCGCTTCGCGCCCGTCCTTGCCCAGACGGTAGAGGCGCACCAATCCCGAAAGCACGAAGAAGACGTGGTCGAGCGGTTCGCCCTGCACGAAGAGAACGTCGTGTTCTTCATGCATCGACACGACGACATCATCGAGAATGGCCGATGATGCCGCCGTCGGCAGCTTCTCGAAGAAGCCAGATCCGAGCAGCACCGCCCGGTCGTTCGCGTTCAATCGCAACGTCTTCATTGCACCCGTCCTGCGTCAGTATCCGTGGCAGGGTAGTGAGGCTTTCGGGCTGATGATTTGACCTCGATCAAATTATGACAACAAAAAGCCCGCGCTTGCGGGGCGCGGGCCTTTGGTCGTGGTGCTGGCCGAAGGTTGCTACTCGGCCGCCAATGCCGGGTGATTGATCACCTTGCCGCCGGAGCGGCCCTTGGTCTGTTCGGTTTCCAGCGACTTCAGCCGGTCCTCCAGGCCCTCGATCGTCCTGCCCTGCTCCTGGACGAGATCGGTCAGGGCTTCGCGGTCGAGAGGCAGGTTCTCCTCGTCCTTCTTGCCGACGAAGCGCCCAAAGGCCCAGGCGAGCAAGCGCGACAGATCATCCATGATCAGGAAGAAGGAGGGGACGACGACGAGGCTGAGGATCGTCGAGACGATGATACCGCCGATCACCGCGATGGCCATCGGCGCGCGGAACGAGCCGCCTTCACCGACGCCGAGCGCGGAGGGCAGCATGCCGGCCGACATGGCGATCGACGTCATGATGATCGGGCGGGCGCGCTTGCGGCCCGCTTCGATCATCGCCTGAGTCCGGTCCATGCCGTGATGCATCATCTCGATACCGAAGTCGACCAGCAGGATCGCGTTCTTCGTGACGATACCCATCAGCATCAGGATGCCGATCAGCACCGGCATCGACAGCGAGTTCTGGGTCAGGATCAAGCCGCCTGCGACACCGCCCATGGCAAGCGGCAGCGAGAACAGGATGGTGAACGGCTGGATCACGTCCTTGAACAGGAGGATCAGCACCACCAGAACCAGCATCAGGCCGAGCAGCATCGCATTGACGAAGCTTTGCTGCATCTCCTCCTCGACTTCCGCGTCGCCGCTCTTGAGCAGCTGAACCGAGGACGGCATCTTGGCTTCGTCGGCAATCTGCAGGAAACGGGCGGAGGCGGTGTTGAGCGCCACGCCGATCGGCAGGTCCGCGCCGAGCGCCACGACGCGGTTGCGGTCGTACCGTTTGATCGAGCTTGGCCCTTCGGAATAGTTGATGTCGGCGACGCTCGACAGCGGCACCGTCATTCCGGAAGCGGTCTGGATCTTCAGGTTGCGGATCGCGGCGATATCCGTGCGGAAATCGCGGTTGATCTGGACGCGGATCGGGATCAGCCGGCCATCGAGCGCAATTTTCGTCAAGGCGGCGTCGATGTCGCCGATGGTGGCGACACGGATGACTTCCGAAATCTGCGCCGTGGTGATGCCGAGGCGCGACATCTGCTCATCGCGCGGACGGATCTGCAGTTCGGGACGCGGAAGTGCTCCGTCCGGGCTGACATTGGCGAGCAACGGATCGCTGCGCAGCTTTCCTTCCAGAATGCCGACGGCCTTGTCGAGATCGGCCTCGTTGTTGGACAATAGGTTGAAGGACAGCTCCCGCTCGCCGCGGTCGTTGAGCTTGATCACCCGCACATCCGGCAAGTCACGGACACGGGCAAAGATCTCCTTCTCGATCTGCGACTGCGGGATGATACGGCCCGATGGCGGCAACTTCGGCAAATATGGGCCGATCACCGGTATCCTGCCGAAGACGTCGTTGACGACCTTGTTGAGGAGCGAGTGGTCGCGCTTTTCGAGCAGCACCGTCACGGTGGCCCGGCGCAGTTCCAGGTCGCCCTTCGGCGAGGCACCGCCAAGCACGAAGACGCTTTCGACGCCGTCGAGGTCCTTGACCTTTTCGTAGATCTGAGCGGTCGTCCGGTCGGTGTCTTCCAGCATGGCGTCAGGCGCCAGCTCGACGGACAGGCTGACACGCGACGTGTCGTCCGGAGGCAGGAACCCGCCGGGCACGAACATGAACAGAGCGACAACGGAGGCCACGGTCACGCCGATCGCGATGAGCACCGTCAGGTAGCGCATGTACCAGCGCTTCGTGGTCGCATGAACGAGACGCGTGTAGCCGCGCATAAAAGTGCCGTCTTCGGCATGATGCCCGTCAAGTTTGGACGGACGCATGATGTAGGCGGCCATGACGGGCGTAATCAGGCGTGCGACGAGCAGCGAGAAGAAGACCGAGACGGCGACGGTCAGGCCAAACTGGATGAAGTACTGGCCAACGATCCCGGGCATGAACGACACCGGGATGAAAACCGCGATGATCGTAAACGTGGTTGCGATCACCGCGAGGCCAATTTCATCCGCCGCTTCGATCGCGGCCCGGTAGGGCGACTTGCCCATATGGATATGCCGCTCGATGTTCTCGATCTCGACGATGGCATCGTCAACGAGGATGCCGGTCGCGAGCGTCAGTGCGAGGAAGCTGACGAGATTGAGCGAGAAGCCGAGCAGTTCCATCACCCAGAAGGTCGGAACTGCCGACAACGGCAGGGCGACGGCGCAGATCAGCGTGGCGCGCCAGTTGCGCAGGAACAGCATGACGACGATGACGGCGAGCAACGCGCCTTCCATCAGCGTATGAAGGGCTGCCTCGTAGTTGCCGTAGGTGAAGTAGACCGAATCGTCGACCATCTCGATGGTGACATCCGGGTTCGCCGCCCGGATCTTCTCGAGCGACTTGGCGACCGTCTCGGCGACGCTGACTTCGCTGGCGCCCTTGGCGCGGAAAACCGCGAAGGTTACGCCGGGGGTGCCGTTGAAGCGCGAGAAGGAGCGTGGCTCCTCATAGGTGTCGGTGACGGTGCCAAGTTCGGAAAGCCGAACGAAACGACCGCTCGGGACCGAGATCATCGTGTTGGCAAGTTGGTCGACGTTGCGTGCGTCGCCGAGTGTGCGGATCGCCTGCTCGCTGCCGCCGACCTGGCCGCGGCCGGAGCCGAGGTCCATGTTCATGCGGCGCAGCTGGCCGTTGACGTCGGCTGCGGTGATGCCGAGCGAGTTCAGCTTGTCTTCGTTGAGTTCGACACGCACTTCGCGGTCGGCACCGCCGTAGCGATCGACGCGGCCGATGCCGCTCTTGCCCTGGATTTCACGCTTGATGACGTCGTCGACGAACCAGGAGAGCTCTTCGAGCGACATGCCCGGTGCCGAGACGGAGAAGGTCTGGATCGCCTGGCCCTCGACGTCGACCTTGGAGACGATCGGCTCCTCGATCGAGGTCGGCAGGTCGCTGCGGATGCGGTCGATGGCGTCCTTGACGTCCTGCACGGCCTGGGTCGTCGGCACTTCCATGCGGAAGATCACCGCGGTGGTCGATGTGCCGTCGTTGATCGTTGACTGGATGTGGTCGACGCCGGTGACGCTGGCGACCGCGTCCTCGATTTCCTTGGTGACCTGCGTCTCAAGTTCTGCGGGCGACGCGCCGCTCTGGGCGACGCTGATCGAGACGATCGGCACGTCGATGTTGGGGAAGCGGGTGATCGGCAGCGACACGAACGACTGATAGCCGAGCACCATCAGAACGAAGAAAGCGAGGATCGGCGCGATCGGATTGCGTATGGACCAGGCTGAGAAGTTCATGGTCACGGTTCCTGTCAGTTTGTCGCTGGTTCAGCAGACTTGACGGGGTTGATGTGGTCGCCGTCGCGGACATAGGCGCCGGCCCTTGCCACGACCTGTTCACCCGCAACCAGCCCTTCGAGCACCTCGACGAACTTGCCGTCGGAAATCCCGGTCTTGACCGGCAGAATGCGAATGACGCCGTTTTCGACCTTGCGAACGATGGTGCGGCCGTCTTCGTTGGTGACGGCCGTCTGCGGCAGGACCACCGCCTGCTTCTGCTCGGCGGTAATCAGCGCGCTCGCATACATGCCGGCGCGCGCCTTCGTGGTGTCGTTGAGCGTGATGAAAACGGTGCCAAGGCGGCTGACCGGATCGACCGTCGGGGCGATCAGGCGGATCGATCCGTCGACTTTGGTGTTGCCGCCGGCAAGCGTCACGACAGCAGGCTGGCCGACCGCAAGCTTGATGATATCGGCCTCGGCGACGTCTGCCTTCATCTCGATCGCGCCGTCGCGGATCATCGCAAACAGCGGCTCGCTGCTGCCATTGGCAATCGCGCCGATCTTGGCGTTCTTGGCGGAGATCACGCCGGCGACGGGGGCCTTGACCTCGGTGCGGACAAGGCGAAGGTCGATGTCATCGATCTGGGCCTGCGCCACCTTGATGTCTGCGGTGGCAACAGCCACGGCCTGCTCGGCGGAGCGGACCCGGGCCTGCATCGCGATGGCGAGCGCCCGGACGCGGTCGGCTTCCGCCGTCGAGACGGTGCCGTTCTTGGAAAGCCCCGCGGCACGATCGCTGACCCGCTTGGCCTCGTCGTTGTTGGCCCTGGTTTCGGTGAGCTGGGCGTTCAGCTGCGCCAATCCGGCATCGGCCTTGGCGAGTGCTGCTTCAAGCTCGCTCTTGCGCAGGCGAAGTGCATCGTCGTTGAGAACCACGAGCACCGCGCCGGCTTCGACCTTGTCGCCGACATCGACATTGAGCGAGCGGATGGAAAGGCCGTCGACCATCGGGGCGACATAGACCTGCTCGACCGCCTGTACGGTGCCGGTCGCAACGACACGGTCGCTGATCTGTTGGTCGACCGCGGCGGTCACAACGATGGAGGGGAGGCTCGGCTTTGGTGCCGGTTGTGTGGCTTCCTCGGCCCAAGCCGATGAAAGCGAACCAAACGTCATCGCAGCGCACACGCTGAGAAGGGGCAGTACTTTTTGAGCCATCGGCTTCACAGTCCCGGCAATGGAAACAACATCGAGCGGATCGCCGCCTCAGGCAGCATCCACGGGCAATCAGGCTATTTTATCGCGCCGACATCACGCCCCGGCATCGCTCGGGAACATCAGATGTCGATTTCCTCACTTCGCGCTCCGCGTGCACGGTATCAGACCGTAGACGCGGGCGGAACTGGGACCGGTTACCGCAGGCAAGGCATCGGGAAAAGGGTGTCCTCCGTCATGCCTGCCTCCAACAAACATCGTGGCCTATGTAATCTCGGGTTTCGGCGCTTACAAGGTGCACCGAGCAGCACGACATCAATATTCGGTCCGTTCTGCGGTTATGGTTGCGATCTTGACACGATCTTGACGATCGCAAGCAACGGTAGCGTCGTTGCTTGCCGGAATACCACCCCCACGCCCGGTACTCGGCGGCAATTTGGCGGATGCGAACGACCGCCCGCTGCATGTCCTCGCTGATTTGAGGAGAAGACATGCAGCAATTCGAAGTGCTGCAGGGGTCCTTTGAGCGTTTGAGAAGGCGCGCCGCTGCAGAAAACGGAAGAGGGCCGCACGTTCACAGTCGTGCGACCCTCTTCTGGTCTTGGCCCTGAGGCTCCTACTTCAGAGCGGCGTCGGTGATCTCATGTGTAAAGGCGCCGGAGGGCTTCGCGTTGATGATCTTCTGGTCGAGCAATGCCTCGACCGTACGGTCATAGAGCTTCTCGTCGAGCTTGCCGCTGCCGATCAGCTTGCCGACTTCGCCCATCATGCGCTTTTGGTGATTTTCGTCTTGGCCCCCGTTGTCCATGACGATCTCGGCCGCTTCATCCGGATTTTCGACCGCATACTTCCAACCTTTCATTGAGGCGCGGACGAATTTCACCATGTTCGCCTTGAACGCTTCGTCCTTCAACTTGTCCTCTTTGACGTAGAGACCGTCTTCCAGGAGGTCGTTTCCGAGCTGGGTGTAGTTGAAGACGGTAAGGTCTTCAGGCTTGAAGCCGGCATCGATCGCCTGCCAGTATTCGTTATAGGTCATTACGGAGATGCAATCGGCCTGTTTTTGGACGAGCGGCTGTACGTCGAAGCTCTGCTTCAACACGGTCACGCCATCCGGGCCGCCATCGGTCTTGAGGCCAAGCTTGTGCATCCAGGCAAAGAAAGGATACTCGTTGCCATAGAACCAAACGCCGAGTGTACGTCCGGTGAAGTCCTTCTCCGTCTTGATAGGGCCGTCCTTGGGGCAGATCAGTTCCAGACCGGATTTCTCGAAGGGCTGGGCGATATTGACGAGCGCTACTCCCTTTTCGCGGGCAACCAATGCGCCGCCCATCCAGTCGACGATGACGTCGGCGCCACCGCCGGCGATCACCTGCTCCGGAGCGATATCCGGGCCGCCCGGCTTGATCTCGACATCAAGGCCCTCTTCCTCGTAAAACCCCTTGTCTTTGGCGACGAAATAGCCGCCGAATTGGCCCTGTGCCACCCATTTGAGTTGCAGCGTCACCTTGTCCGCCGCCATTGCAGCCTGAGCGGCGGCGAGCGTCATTGCGCTTGCCATCAATGCAAGAACTACCTTTTTCATGTCTTCACCCTTTTTCGCTCTGAAGTTATGCCTTGATCCCATGAGGAGACCCCGGATTACGTCTGTCCGCCGCGGATAGACGGATGCCAGAACGTCGTCATTCTCTCGGCAATGGCGACGATACCGTAGAAGACCGAACCTGCAATTGCGGCGACCGCGATCTCGGCCCAGACCATGTCGACATTCATCCGGCCGATTTCGGTCGAGATGCGAAAGCCCATGCCCGACATGGGAGTGCCGAAGAATTCCGCGACGATGGCACCGATCAAGGCCAAGGTTGAGTTGATCTTCAGCGCATTGAAAATAAAGGGAGCTGCCGCTGGCAGGCGCAGCTTGAGCAGTGTCTGCCAGTAGTTTGATGCATAGGTGCGCATCAAGTCTCGTTCCATGCTGCCGGATGCGGCGAGGCCCGTCACCGTGTTCACCAGCATCGGGAAGAAGGTCATGATGACGACGACAGCCGCCTTGGATTGCCAGTCGAAGCCGAACCACATGACCATGATCGGAGCCACGCCGATGATCGGTAATGCCGAGACCAGATTGCCGATTGGCAGCAAACCTCTGCGCAGGAAGGTGACGCGGTCGGCAAGAACGGCGACGATGAAGCCGCTGGCGCAACCGATGATGTAACCGATCAGGACTGACCGGAAGATCGTCTGCTGCACATCCGTCCAGAGCGTCGGGATGGAACCGGCAATGCGCACCCCGATGGCGCTCGGCGGCGGCAGGAGGATGAAGGGAATTCCAGCGCCCCGCGTCACCGCTTCCCAGATAATCAGGATCCAGGCTCCGAATATCGCCGGGATCAGGAGCCGCAATCCATAGATGCCGGCGATCGATTGGGGCCGAATGGCGGATAGAATGGAGACGCAACGCCAGGCAAGCAGCCAGGCTGCCGCGACCAGGACGAAGAACGACGCCTGGGCCTTCCCTTCGTTTCCTGAGATTAGGGACAGCAATAGCCATGCTGCGGCATGCGCGGCAAAGAAGAGGATGGCCGCAGTGAGCGATGCCGACAAGTTCAACGAAGAAAGAACAGCTGCGGCAGCAATGAGAAGGAAAATGACGAAAGTGCTTCCGGCGCTGACGGGGGTGGCGGCATCAACGGCAAGCAGCGGTAACACCGCCACAGCCACAAGACAGAGAAGAAGACTGAGCACGCACTGCCAGGAAAGGCGAAAGTCAATCATGCCGTTCTCCCTCCCATCGAGCGATCGACGATGCGTGCGGCGATGCTGACGATGCCGACGAGCATAGCCGCCAGCACAGAACCGGCGACCAGTGCTGCCCATATGTCGATTGTTTGGCTGTAGTAGGAGCCGGCCAACAGCTTCGCACCGATGCCGGCAACGGCCCCGGTCGGCAATTCACCGACGATGGCACCGACGAGGCTTGCGGCAATTGCGACCTTCATGGAGGCGAACAGGAACGGGATCGAGGCCGGCACGCGCAGCTTCCAAAAGGTCTGCGAGGCACTGGCATTGTAGGTGCGCATCAGGTCCAGGTGCATAGCCTCCGGCGAGCGTAGTCCCTTCACCATTCCGACGGCCACAGGGAAAAAGGAGAGGTAGGTTGATATCAGCGCCTTCGGGATGAGGCCCGTGACATTGATCGCTGCCAGCACGACGATGACCATCGGTGCGATGGCGAGGATCGGCACGGTCTGCGAGGCGATGATCCAGGGCATGAGGCTGCGGTCCAGCGCGACGACATGCACGATGCCGACGGCGATCAGGATGCCGAGGATGGTGCCGAAGGCGAAGCCAACCGCGGTGGAAGACAGGGTTACCCAGGCATTGTAGACGAGGCTGCGGTTGCTGGTTGGCGCCCGGAGGAAGGTATTTTCGAAGACATTCCGCGCCACCTGATGTGGTGCCGGCAGGATAGGTTTGGGCTGAGACAGCGTCTTGCCGATGAATTCCATAGTCGTTGGTGTCACGTTGCCGCGCCGGTCGAGATCGCGTTGGAACGGCGCATTCAGGACGACCGCGAAGATGTACCATATGACGAAAATCGCCAGGAGGATTGTCCCGACCGGCAGCAATTTGTCCCGGAGAAAGCTTGGTTCCTGCATCGTTACGCCTTTCCGCTTGCGGGGAACAACATCAGGCCCATCGCGACGATGCCGAGAAGGACACCGGCGGCCTGTGTCAGGCTCATCCGTTCGCCAAAGACCGCAAAGGCGATGACGTTGACGAGTACGAGCTGCACGATCGCCGAGAGCGAGATCGCGAGCCCCAGACCGCCTTCGCGCATCAGCTTTACCATGATGAGATTGCCGATCACGTAGAGCCCGAGGGCAAGCAGGAGCATGCCGAGGTGATTGCTGGAGACATAAGCACGCGAGGCAGTCGCGCCACCGAGGAAGATCGTCGTTGCCAAGAGCATCCATAGGCCAAAGGCGAGGTTCATGCCTCAATCTCCCCGGCGCGCCAGCGATAAAGGACATCCGGCAGCTGCTCTTCGTTGTCGCCGTCGGTGCGTCGCACCACCTCAAAACCCTGGCTCTCATAGAACCGTTGGGCGGCGTGGTTGTTCTCGAATGTCCAAAGGTTCAGCTCGTCCGGAGACAGGTTCTTGGCGACGTCCACGAGCCGGGACCCGATGCCTGAGCCGCGGTGAGGCGCATCGATATATAGCGCCGTAACAAAGCGGTCGTCGGACAGGACCAGAAAACCGGCGACGTCGTTCATCTGCTCGGCGACAATCACCCTGCGTTCGGCAAAGACCGTTTCGACGTAGTAGCGCTCGACATCGGCATGATCATGCACGCGTGGCATCCACGCAGTGGCGTCGATCCAGCGGTTGAGAATGCCGGCGCAGGCGGCCATGTCGGTCCGTTCGGCCGGGCGGATCACGGCGCTATTCGTCATAGCTGTGTCCTGCGCGCAGGCCCTCGCGAACGCGGTGGGCAATCTCCAGGAACTCCGGCGTTTCGCGAATGCCAAGCGGCCGTTCGCGCGGCAGCGGCGATTCGATCACGTCGGTCACCCGGCCGGGCCGCGGGCTCATCACCACGATCTTGGTCGAAAGATAGACCGCCTCGGGGATCGAGTGGGTGACGAAGCAGATCGTCTTGTTGGTCCGGGCCCACAGTTTCAGCAGCTGTTCGTTGAGGTGATCGCGGACGATCTCGTCGAGCGCGCCGAAGGGTTCGTCCATCAACAGCAGGTCGGCATCGAAGGCGAGGGCGCGGGCAATCGAGGCACGCTGCTGCATGCCGCCCGAGAGCTGCCAGGGGTACTTCTTGCCAAAGCCCGTGAGGTTGACGAGGTCAAGCGTGCGCTCGATGCGCGCCTTCTTCTCTTCCTTCGAATAGCCCATGATTTCCAATGGCAGGGCGATGTTGTTCTCGATCGTGCGCCACGGATAAAGGGCGGCGGCCTGGAAGACATAGCCATAGGCGCGCTCTTTGCGCGCTTCCTCCGGCGTCATGCCGTTGACGCTGATCGTGCCGGAGGTCGCCTTTTCGAGGTCGGCAATCACCCTGAGGAACGTCGTCTTGCCGCAGCCGGACGGGCCGATGAAGGAAACGAAATCGCCCTTGGCGACATCAAGATTGACGCCGGTCAGCGCGTGGACCGGGCCGTCGGCGGTTTCGAAAGTCAGGCAGAGGTCCCGGGCCGAAACCACGGATGCGGTATTGGACGTCATCGGCGAATACTCATTCTGGCTGGTCTGTGTCAGACTGCTATCCGGACCGGCAACATGCAATCGCGGATTTGTGTGCGGCGCCGTTTGTTGCTGGTTTTTCAGGGAATTCTGGAGAACGCTCATGTCTCGATCATCCAATCCTGTGTGTCGGTTGGTGCGCCCCGGCAGCGGCTACGCCGGAAAGCAGGGGCTCAGCTATTTCGAGGGGATTGCCGCGGAGACAGTCGGTTCGACCGGCATCTGCATGCACCTGTTGACGATCCCGCCGGGCGCGCGGGCCAAAGCCCATCTGCACGAGAGCCACGAGACGGCGATCTATGTGCTTTCCGGCGAGGCTCACACCTGGTTCGGCGAGCGATTGGAAGAGCACGTCGTCGTCCGCGCCGGCGAAATGTTCTACATCCCGGCCGGCGTGCCGCACCTGCCGGCAAACCTTTCGGACGCGCCCTGTTCGGCCGTCATCGCCCGCACCGACCCGAACGAGCAGGAAAGCGTCGTGCTTCTGCCCGAACTCGACGGAGTCGTGCCCCACTGAGGCGATGCCAATCCACGCGGATGCGTCCTGCCGATCGGGCAGGATATGCCCGGTGGGACAGAGCTTGGGCGGAATGTCCGCGAGGCTTACGGAAGCGGGTAGGCGCAGCGATCGTGCTCGGAACCGGTTGAGCATCTAGGATCGTCCTCCGATTGCCGCCTCTATGGAACTGCCGGATCTCCCGACCTTGCGCGCGAAGTAGAAAGCTACGCCGCCAACCACGCCAGAGAGTGCGCATGCGGCCAGAAAGAGTTGATCTGAACGGCCTCCCGCATCGCCAAAGATTCCCGTTCCCTCCATCTGTTCAGAGGCACCTTCCAGCAGAGACGCGACATATCCGAAGAAAAGGATGACCGCGAAGGTCGACGCGACGCAGACGATGCCGGCAAGGCAATGGTGGCCTAGATTGCGTCGCTCAAACCGCTCCATAAGCCAGTAAAGGCCGAAACTTGCCGGTGCGAAAATGAAGAACGCAACGAAAGCTACAGCAAACGGCACAAGGATGCCTGTGGGAACGAGAACCTGAAAAGGTACCCCGGCGACCGCTCTTGGATCGATGATCACCAACAGTGCACACGCTGTGTACGTGCCGGCAACGCTCGCCGCGGCATGCATCTGCGGGAACCCCCTTTCACGCTGATCGGCAGGCATCGCTGGCACCCTGTTCGCGTTCTCCTCCATTCACACGCCGGTAGCCGGAATGCCGGAGCGCTGGACGGCGCGGGGGGCGGTGACTTCCTTCCAGGTCGAAAGGGCGGAGCTGACTGCCGGGAACGGATCGCGGCGGACGAACTCGCCATGGCCTTCGCGGGTCTTGATCGTTCCTTCCTCGATCGCGACGACGCCGCGGGTGAGGGTAAAGCGCGGCAGGCCCTTGACCTCCTTGCCCTCGAAGACGTTGTAGTCGATTGCCGACTGCTGGCTCTTGGCGGAGATGGTCTTGGTGCGCTTCGGGTCCCAGACGACGAGGTCGGCATCGGCGCCAACGAGGATGGCACCCTTCTTCGGGTAGATGTTGAGGATCTTGGCGATGTTGGTCGAGGTGACCGCCACGAATTCGTTCATGGTAATGCGGCCGGTGTTGACGCCGTGGGTCCAAAGCATCGGCATGCGGTCTTCAAGGCCGCCGGTGCCGTTCGGGATCTTGGTGAAATCGCCGACGCCGAAGCGTTTCTGTTCGGAGGTGAACGCGCAGTGGTCGGTCGCCACCACCTGCAGCGAGCCCGAGGCGAGGCCAGCCCAGAGTGAATCCTGGTGCAGCTTGTTGCGGAAGGGCGGCGACATCACACGGCGGGCCGCGTGGTCCCAGTCCTTGTTGAAATACTCGGTCTCGTCGAGCGTCAGATGCTGGATCAAAGGTTCGCCGAAGACGCGCATGCCCTTGGAGCGGGCCCGGCGGATCGCCTCGTGCGCCTGTTCGCAGGACGTATGCACGATATAGACCGGGCAGCCGGCCATGTCGGCGATCATGATCGCCCGGTTGGTCGCCTCACCCTCGACTTCGGCCGGCCGTGAATAGGCGTGTGCTTCCGGGCCGTTGTTGCCTTCAGACAGCAGCTTTGCCTGGAGCTGGGCGACGACGTCGCCGTTTTCGGCGTGCACCAGCGGCAGCGCGCCGAGGGCAGCGCAACGCTGGAAGGACGAGAACATCTCGTCGTCATCGACCATCAGCGCGCCCTTGTAGGCCATGAAGTGCTTGAAGGTGTTGATGCCCTTGTCCTTGACGATGGTCTCCATCTCGTTGAAGACCTGCTCGCTCCACCAGGTGATCGCCATGTGGAAGGAATAGTCGCAATTGGCGCGGGTCGACTTGTTGTCCCACATGGTGAGCGCTTCGAGCAGCGACTGGTTGGGCGAGGGCAGCGCGAAGTCGACCACCATGGTCGTGCCGCCGGCAAGCGCTGCCCGCGTGCCGCTTTCGAAATCGTCGGAGGAATAGGTGCCCATGAAGGGCATTTCGAGATGGGTGTGCGGGTCGATGCCGCCGGGCATGATGTAACAGCCGCTCGCGTCCAGCGTCTCGCTGCCGGAGAGATCAGGGCCGATCTCGACGATCGTGCCGCCCTCGATCTTCACGTCCGCCTTGTAGGTCAGGTCGGCCGTGACGATGGTTCCACCCTTGATGACAGTGCTCATGGTTCTTGATCCTCGCGATTGCTCTTCCGGCGGTCAGGCGACAGCCACGAAAAAGGGCGGAACTTTCGTCCCGCCCGCAAACTCATTCGACGATTTCAGCCGTTTCGACGACGGCGTGGAAGAGAACGTCGGCGCCGGCGCCGGCCCATTCTTTCGAGATGTCCTCCGCCTCGTTGTGGCTGAGGCCACCGACGCAGGGGCACATGATCATCGTCGTCGGCGCCACCTTGGCGGCCCAGCAGGCGTCGTGGCCGGCGCCCGAGATCAGGTTCATGTGGCTGTAGCCGAGCCGCTCGGCGGCACTGCGCACGGCGGTGACGAGCTTAGGGTCGAAGGTGACCGGCGCGAAATGGCCGATCGCTTCGATGGAACAGCCGACACCGAGCGGCTCGGTGATCTTGGGTGCCTCTGCCTCGATCTTGGCCCGCATGCGGTCGAGCTTGGCCTTGTCAGGCGATCGAATATCGACGGTGAAGACCACCTTGCCCGGCAGCACGTTGCGGGAATTGGGCGAGAAGAACACCTGGCCGACGCCGCCGACGGCGCCCGGCTGGTTCTCCATGGCGACCCCTTGCACCATTTCCAGGATCCGGGCCATGGCAAGGCCGGCATTGACGCGCATGTTCATCGGCGTCGAGCCGGTGTGGGCTTCGCGACCGGTCAGGGTGAATTCCAGCCACCACAGACCCTGACAGTGGGTGACGACGCCGATGTCCTTGCCCTCGGCCTCGAGGATCGGGCCCTGCTCGATATGGTATTCGAAATAGGCGTGCATCTTGCGCGCGCCGACCTCTTCGTCGCCGAGCCAGCCGATGCGCTTCAACTCGTCGCCGAAGGTCTTGCCTTCCGGGTCCTTCCGGCCATAGGCGAAATCCTGGGTGTGGACGCCGGCAAAGACGCCGGAAGCGAGCATCGCCGGTGCGAAGCGCGCGCCTTCCTCGTTGGTCCAGTTGGTGACGACGATGGGGTGCTTGGTCTTGATGCCGAGATCGTTCATCGAGCGAACGACCTCAAGGCCCGAGAGCACGCCGAGCACGCCGTCATACTTGCCGCCGGTCGGCTGGGTGTCGAGATGCGAGCCGACATAGACGGGCAGCGCATCGGGATCGGTGCCGGGCCGGGTGAAGAACATGTTGCCCATGGTGTCGACGCCCATGGTGAGCCCTGCTTCGTCACACCAGGACTGAAACAGCCGGCGTCCTTCGGCGTCCTCGTCGGTAAGCGTCTGGCGATTGTTGCCGCCGGCGACACCAGGGCCGATCTTGGCCATCTCCATAAGTGAATCCCACAGGCGGTCTGAATTGACGCGCATGTTCTCGCCAGGTGCTGCCACGGCGGTCTCCTCATCTTTTCAGGGCTTTACCGGTTGCGGCGAGCCCCTATGTTCCCGTGGTCAAATCCAGGCTTGGTTTTTTCTGGTGCCCTTCGATCAGCCGTTGCCTTTGCTGGCGAACTGACTGATAATTTGACCGGTTGGTAAACATTACAACTTCCGTTGCGGCACTCAAGCCGGAAAAACAAAAAAACGAAGTTGTTGTCCAAATAGATGGCGGGGCCAGAATTTGGGCAAACCGGGGTGCTGTGCGAGGCGTCGGGGCACCGGCAGGGGGACAGATGGTACTACCGAGAGCGGCCAGGACCCAGAGGCGGACACGCATCCAGGAGGAGAAGGAGGAGCGCATTCTCGAAGCGGCGCTCGAAGTCTTCTCGGCCAACGGTTTTCGCGGTGCGACGGTCGACCAGATCGCCGATGTGGCGGGCATGTCGAAGCCGAACCTGCTCTATTATTTCCGCACCAAGGAAGCGATGCACCGGGCGCTGATCGACCGGGTGCTCGATACCTGGCTCGACCCCTTGCGCGAATTCAACGCCGAGGGCAATCCGGTTAGCGAGATCCGCAGTTACATCCGCCGCAAGCTCGAGATGGCCCGCGACTATCCGCGCGAAAGCCGGCTCTTCGCCAACGAGGTGCTGCAAGGCGCGCCGCATATCGAAGACGAGCTCAAAGGACCGCTGAAGTCGCTGGTCGACGAGAAGGCCGAGGTGATCCGGGCCTGGGCCAAGGCGGGCAAGATCGCCAAATGCGATCCCTATCATTTGATCTTCGCTATCTGGTCCACGACCCAGCACTATGCCGACTTCGACGTGCAGGTGCGCGCCGTGCTCGGGCAGGGCAACTCTGGCGATGGACGCTTCGAGGACGCGGCGCGATTCCTCGAAAGGCTGTTCGTCGACGGATTGCAGGTCAGCGAGCAGCCGGCCGTCTAGACTTTTCTGGTCGTCAATCCGGCAACAACGCCATCAGGAGCAGCCCACAGGCGGTCGTCAAAGCACCCGCGAGGACCGGCAGGCTGGTCCAGCCATGGCCGAGCAGACCTTCGAGCAGGATGATAAAGCTCGGCGTCAGATAGCCGTAGCCAAGCACTTTCGAGGCGGGCAGCCGCATCGAGGCGTATTGCAGCAGCAGGAAGGTGATCGCCGTGGTGACCACCGCCAGATAGAGGACGGCGAGCCAGACGACGAGCGGAAGGCTCGCGAAGTCGGCGGTGACGAGGCCGACGGCTCCCGGGACCAGCAGCCACGGCACGGTGAAGACGGCGACCCAGAAACCGAAGGCGAAGGGGCTCTCGTGGCGGCCGAACTTGCGGATCAGCGGCACATAGATCGCGTGGCAGATGACGCCGACGAAGAAGATCAGCTCGCCCTGGCCGACGTCGAAGGCAAGGATTGCGCCGACATCGGCGCGAAAGATCACCCAGACCGCGCCGAGCGCTGCGATGATCAGGCCGGCGAGCACGCCCGGCCGCGTATGCTGGCCCAGCAGCAAAAAGGCAAAGCCGGCGCTCAAGAGCGGCATCAGGGTGAAGACGGCGCCCGTCGAAACAGGGCTGGTGAATTCCAGCGCCTTGAACATCGTCAGCATGTAGACGGCGATCAGGCCACCGAGGATGACGAACCGCCACGATTGCTTCGGGAAATGAAAGGGGACGCGCGCATAGCCGAAGGTGAGTACCCCGAGGACCACCACGGTCAGAAGATAGCGCCAGAGCGTCAGCGGTCCGGCGCCCATATGCTGGGTGGCAAGGCCGCCGAAGGAAAAGGACCCGGCGATCAGAACGGCGAAGGTCATCATCGCCAGATGCGCCTTCAGTTTCTCAAGACCCTTCGCGTGAACCTGATGCGCGGTTTTCGGGGATACGTCCTGTTTCATGCGGGCTTCCGGATTGGGTCGGCGGCGAGTGCGGGAAGGATCCCTACTACTAGATCATTTCAACGCGTCATTGAAACCATGAAAAGATCCAATGGCTTGAAGCTATGCACCTTCGGACGCGAAAACTGTTTCACGCTTTGAAGGGGTTGCACTACGCATCCGACGGTGCTGGCTGCAAGGCCGCGGAGATGTGGGCGGCATCCGCGACGATCCAGGTCTCAAGCGTTGCCTGCCGACCTCTAAGGCTGATGTCCAGCTGCTCGTGTCCGTCCATTGCCAGGCCCGCCCGATTGACGAGCTCGGCCGAGACGGCGAGCTGCACATCGTGTTCCTTGGCGAGGCCTTCCAGCCGACTTGCGGTGTTGATCGTATCGCCGACGGCCGTCAGCGACGTTGCCTGGCCGTAGCCGATTTCGCCGATGATCGCCGGGCCGGCATGCAGCCCCATGGCGATGCGGAGCGGCTCGTCGAGTTCGCCGCGGAACGTCTGGTTGAGGGCCTCGATGCCGGTGGATATTCGGGCGGCGGCGGCCAGCGACTGCCGGCACGCCTCGGCATAGGTGCTCTTGAGGCCGAAGATCGCCAGCGCCCCGTCACCGATGAACTTGTCGATGACGCCACCGGAATCCTCGACAGCTTCGCCGACCATCTCGAAATAGCGATTGAGCAGGAAGACGGTGTCGAACGGCAGCTTGTGCTCGGCGATGCTGGTAAAGCCGCGCAGATCGCAGAACAGCACGGCGATCCGCCGCTCTCTGCCTTCGCCGCCTTCGCGCCCGATCTGCTTCTTGATGCCGAGACTGTCGCTGTCGAGGATCGGCACGACCGTGACATTGTGCACCGGGCGGAACTGGCAGGCGAGGCGGACATTGTCGGGCGCACCGATACGCGTGAGTGTCGCAAGCTCCGCATCCTCCGGGGCGGGCTGGTCTTCCAGGCCCTGGATGACGCGCACGCGGCAGGTCGAGCAGCGTCCGCGGCCGCCGCAGACCGAGACATGGGCGATGCCGGCGGCGCGGCTCGCTTCAAGCACGCTGAAGCCGAGATTGACGGTTGCGACCTTGCCGTCGGGATAGCGCACACGGATCCGGCCGCCGCGCGGCAGCGCCCGCAGCACCAGGGTGCCGGCGATCAGACCGGCGAAACCGAGGTAGAGGCCGAGACGGATATCCTCCAGCAAGGTCGGATCGAAGGAGGGCTTCACATAGGCCCGGTCGCCATAGCCGCCATGCTCCTCATAGGCGGTTTCGAGCGAGCGGGCGCCGCTGACGAAACCGAGCAGCGCGAAGATCGGCACGAGGATCGCGACCGTGTAAAGCAGGATTTCGTAGCGCGGAAACCAGGTGCGCCCGCGCATCCAGAACCAGGCGCCGAGGCAGCCGTGACCCCAGGCGAGCAACAGCGCTGCCGACTGCCTGATTGCATTGGTCGAGCTCGACCAGAGCGCTCTCAGCATCGTCGGATAGTCGGTGTCGATGCCGGTAAACAGCGGCTCGATCCGGGCCGCGGTGACATGGCCGATCAAAAGGAAGGGCAGGCTGAGCCCGAAGACGATCTTCAACGCCTCGCGGGCGGGCATGCGCAGCGTCTGTCGGCGGTAGATGCTGTCGAGCGCCATGGCGAAATGCAGGAGCAGGGCCCCGTAAAGCATGACGGTGCCGGGGACGCTATGCCAGATGAGGTTGAAGGCCTTGCGGGCCGCTTCCATCGCCTCGATCGAAATCAGGCCGAGCGCATGGTTGAAGAAATGCGCGAGGATGAACGAACCGAGGATCGCCCCGGAAACGAGGTGAATTCGCTTGCGTCGGTTGGCCGAGATGATCGTCAAGCAACAAGTCCGGCTCTGCCGGCGCATCGTCCGGCTGCAATGTCAGAACGTCGGAAATGCGCCGCAGTCCTTGGTCGAACGCGCTTTGCACCCCGTATGAGTTCTCCCTTATTATCCAGATCGTGCGGGCCGACAACTTACCATTTTTACACAATCTGTTTCGATTTCGTGTCCTGTTCGTTATCGAGCGGCAGCGCTATTCACCGGGGTTGGGTTGCCAGAGTTCGATTGGGTTGCCTTCCGGATCATGGAGGCGGGCGAAACGGCCGTTGGGATAGGCTTCGGGGTTGAGCGTCACCTCGATGCCAGCATTTCGAAGCTGTTCCACCATCGCATCGAGGTCATCGACGCGGAAATTGATCATCCACATCTGCTCCCTTCGACCGAAATAGCCAGTATCGCGCTTGAACGGGGCAAAGACGGTGCTGCCGCCGCGCTGCTGCCAGCACGGATCATCGTAGCTCGACGGCACGCGTTTGACGCCGAGATGCGCCTCATACCAGGCGGCGAGCCCCTCAGGATCGCTGCTGCGGAAAAAGATCCCGCCGATGCCGGTCACTTTCTGCATGTCGAAAATCCCTGCGAAAACCAGTCCCGCTTGTCGCTCATTCCATCATGGGAGCCAGACGCTCGGCAAGCGTATCGATCATCAGGCGCAGTTTCGGCGGCATGTACTGCGTGCGCGGCCAGACGACGTGGGCACCGAAGGAAAGGGCGGGGACATCGGTCAGGATCCTGACAAGGCGGCCGGAGGCGACGTGGCCGCGCACCAGCCAGCAGGGCAGCCAGGCAAGACCGAAGCCGTCTGCCGCCGCATCGGCGATCGATGTGAGATCGTCGAGTTTCAGCCGCGCCGGTGGCGTCACTTGCCGAGGGGCAGCTCCCTTGATCGGAAAGGACCAGGACAGTGCATCGCTGCTGCGCCGGTAGAGGATCGCCTGATGGCCGAGCAGGTCGTCGGGTGTGCGTGGTGTGCCGTACGCTGCAAGATAGGCGGGGGAGGCGCAGACCGTCATTGCCTGGTTGGCAACCTTGCGTGCCATCAGGCCGGGATCATCCGGCAATGGACCCGTGCGGATGGCGAGATCGAAACCATCCTCGACGAGATCGACCCTGCGGTCGCTGAAATTGATATCAAGCTCGAGCTGCGGGTGTTGACGCATGAGTTCCGACAGCAGCGGCATGACGCATTGCCGTCCGAAAACCACGGGCATCGAAAGCCGCAGCCGGCCGCGAATTTCCTGCTTTCCCGATTCAAGCAATGCTTCGCCGGTCCGGATTTCATCAAGGGCTCTGAGGCAACTCTCGTAATAGAGCTGGCCTTCCGCAGTCAGGCTCTGGGTGCGGGTCGTGCGATGAAAGAGGCGGACGCCCAGTCTTTGCTCCAGCTTGGCAATCGCCTTGCCGACTGCGGAGCGCGAAAGGTGCAGCCTCTCTGCCGCTGCCGAAAATCCGCCGGCTTCCGCCGCCTCGACGAAGGCGGAAATGCCTCCCAATCGCTCCATGATTGTATCTCCATGAGAACCAATATGAGGAATTCTTATCGCAACTGGAGAGATTAATTCAACGCTATGGTTTCTCCATCAGATCACTCCAGTGAAAGGAAGAAGCCATGGCGAGACTGATGAAGGAATGGACGGTCGATGCGCTTGGGGCGCAGAACCTCAAAATCACGGAACGTGCCGTGCCTGAGCCGGGGCCGGGTGAGGTGCTCGTTCGCACGACCGCGGTGTCGCTCAATTTCCGCGACAAGCTGGTGCTGGAAAACGGCATGGGCATGCCGCTTTCCTTCCCCTTCGTGCCGGGCTCCGACATGGCCGGCGTCGTCGAAGCGGTCGGCCGCGACGTGACGCGGTTCAAGGCCGGCGATCGCGTGATCTCCGTTTTCGACCCCACCTGGATCGACGGTCAAAAGCCCGGCACCGCCCGCCACCCGACGTCATATGCCCTCGGCGGCCTCAACCCGGGCGTCGCCTCGCAATATGTCGCCTTCCCCGAGGACTGGTTTGTCGCGGCACCCGAAAGTCTCGACGACGGCGAGGCGAGCACCTTGCCCTGTGCCGGAGTGACGGCCTGGTTCGCGCTGGTTGAAAAGGGGCATCCGAAGGCAGGTGACCGCGTTGTCGTTCAGGGCACCGGCGGCGTATCGCTGTTCGGGCTGCAGATCGCCAAGGCGCACGGCGCCGAGGTTATCGTCACGTCGGCAAGCCCAGACAAGCTTGCGCGTGCGCGTGCGCTTGGCGCAGACCACGGGATCAACCGTGCATCTGAGGACTGGGCGGAGCGCGTTCTTGAAATTACCGGCGATCAGGGCGCCGATCATATCCTGGAGATGGCCGGCGGTGCCAATCTTGGCAAGTCGCTGCAGGCCGTCGCGGTGCAGGGGCGGATATCGGTGATCGGGGTGTTCGAAGGTGCCGAGATCTCGGCGCCGGTGACGCCGGTTCTTTTAAAATCGCCCGTCATCCAGGGAATCGGCGTTGCCCATCGCCGGGCGCTGGAGGACCTCACCGCCGCCGTTGACCGGACAGGGATCAAGCCGGTGATCGATGCCCGCTACCCATTCGAACAGTTCCCGGCAGCGCTGGCGCATCTCGATCGCGGCCCATTCGGCAAGGTCGTCGTCGAGTTCTAAGGCGAAATGGAAACGCCGCCGGATTGTGTCCGGCGGCGTTTCCATGAAGTGACGCGATCCGTTACTCGGCGGCCTGGCGGGCCATCGGATTGTTCGGATGGGTCGTCCAGTTGGCGTAGTTCGGATCAACCGGCTTGCCGGTGCGCTGGTCGAGCGTGCCGGCCGGCAGCTCTTCCATGGTGATGCAGTTTTCGACGGGACAGACGTTGACGCAAAGATTGCAGCCGACGCACTCGTCTTCCATCACCTCGAAGTGGCGCACACCGTTGACGAACTGGGTGATCGCCTGGTGCGAGGTGTCCTCGCAGGCGATGTGGCAGCGACCGCACTTGATGCAGGCATCCTGGTCGATCTTCGCCTTGGCGATGTAGTTGAGGTTCAGATACTGCCAGTCGGTGACGTTTGGCACGGCGCGTCCGGTGATGTCGTCGAGGTCGCGGTGGCCCTTGGCATCCATCCAGTCGGACAGGCCCGAGATCATTTCCTGGACGATCTTGAAGCCGTAGGTCATCGCCGCGGTGCAGACCTGGACGTTGCCGGCGCCAAGCGCCAGGAATTCGGCCGCGTCGCGCCAGGTGGTGATGCCGCCGATGCCGGAGATCGGCAGGCCGTAGGTTTCCGGATCGCGGGCGATCTCGGCGACCATGTTCAGCGCAATCGGCTTGACCGCCGGGCCGCAATAGCCGCCATGGGTGCCCTTGCCGCCGACCGTCGGGTTGGGGGCGAAGTTGTCGAGATCGACGGACACGATCGAGTTGATCGTGTTGATCAGCGACACGGCGTCGGTGCCGCCGGCCTTGGCGGCGCGGGCCGGCTTGCGGATATCGGTGATATTAGGCGTCAGCTTGGTGATAACAGGCATGCGGGTGTACTGCTTGCACCAGCGCACGACCATTTCGATATATTCCGGCACCTGGCCGACGGCGGCACCCATGCCGCGCTCGGACATGCCGTGCGGACAGCCGAAGTTGAGCTCGATGCCATCAGCACCGGTCTCTTCGACCAAAGGCAGGATCGCCTTCCACGCCTCCTCCTCGCAGGGCACCATGATCGAGGCGATCAGCGCCCGGTCCGGCCAGTTCATCTTCACCTGCTTCATTTCGCGCAGGTTCACATAGAGGTCGCGGTCGGTGATGAGCTCGATGTTGTTCAAGCCCAGAAGCCGGCGGTCGGCGCCCCAGATTGCGCCGTAGCGCGGGCCGTTGACGTTGACGACTGGCGGTCCTTCCTCGCCGAGCGTTTTCCAGACCACACCGCCCCAGCCGGCCTTGAAGGCGCGCTCGACGTTGTAGGCCTTGTCGGTCGGCGGCGCGGATGCCAGCCAGAACGGGTTCGGAGACTTGATGCCGACGAAATTGTTGCGAAGATCAGCCATTGGTTCCTCCTCCCGATCTTTAGGCGACGGCACTCGCGCGCGGTGCGGCCGCGGCGAAAGCCCGGTTGATCGATTCAGCCGCGTCGCGGCCCATGGCGACGGCCGAAACCGTCAGGTCCTCGCCGCCAAGCACGCAGTCGCCGCCGGCCCAGACGTTGTCGATCGAGGTTCGTCCTTCGGCATCCGCGACGATACGACCGCCTTCGAGCTGCAGCGCACCGAGGCCGGCGCCGAGGAAGCTCTGGCCGATCGCCTTGAAAATCTGGTCGGCCGCTATGATACCGGTTTCGCCGGTTGCCGTCAGCTTTCCATCCTCGAGCGTCGTGTATTCCAGCTCGATGCCGGCGACCTTGCCGTCCTTTTCGGCGATGCGCTTCGGCTGCAGCCAGTGGCGGATGGTGACGCCCTTGGAAGCCGCCAGATCCTGCTCGAACTCGGAGGCGTTCATGTGCTCCTTGCCCCGGCGGTAGCAGATCGTCACCTCTTCGGCGCCGAGCAGTTTTGCCTGGACGGCCGCGTCGACTGCGGTCATGCCGCCGCCAAGGACGACGACGCGGCGGCCGACGGGAATGTCTGCCTTGGTCTTCGACTGGCGGAGGGCCGCAATGAAATCGACGGCGTCGTCGACGCCTTCCGCGTTTTCTCCTTCAAGCCGCAGCGCATTGACGCCGGCAAGGCCGAGGCCGAGGAAGACGGCGTCGTACTGTTCCGAGAGATCGGCGAGGGTGAAGTCGCGGCCGAGAGCCTGGCCGTTCCTGACCTCGATGCCGCCGATCGACAGCACGTAGTCGACTTCCTTCTGGGCAAAGTCGTCGACCGACTTATAGGCGGCGATGCCATATTCGTTGAGGCCACCCGACTTCGGCCGGGCATCGTAGATCACGACGTCATGGCCCTTGACTGCCAGACGATGGGCGGCGGCGAGGCCGGCAGGACCGGCGCCGACGACCGCAACCTTGCGGCCGGAGGTTTCCGCGCGGGTGTAGAACTGCTTGTTCTCGCGCATCGCCACATCGGTCGCGTAGCGCTGCAGGCGGCCGATCTCGACCGGGCGCTCCTCGGCGGTGTTGCGAACGCAGGCCTGTTCGCAGAGCGTTTCGGTGGGACAGACGCGGGCGCACATGCCGCCCAGGATGTTCTGATCGAAGATCGTCTTGGCCGATCCGATCGGGTTGCCCGTCGATATCTGCCGAATGAACAGCGGGATATCGATGGAGGTGGGACAGGCCGTCATGCACGGCGCGTCATGACAGAAATAACAGCGGTCGGAAGCAACAAGGGCTTCGTGCTTGTCGAGCGCCGGATGCAGGTCGGAGAAATTGCTCTCGTACTCCCCGAGCGGCAGACGGCCGCCGAGGATCCCAGATTGTGTCGTTCCCATTTTTGGCTCCCAATGTTTTCTCAGGATGATGGAACGGTAACACGCTTTATTTTTTTATCAAACGGTAAAAGTTTGAAGCCGAATTGACGTGAAAGCCTTGTGATCCGGGACTTTGCAACAAACGCGTCGGGTCTTGTTCTTGGCCGCTGTTTGACATGCACGGGCAAATAGTGGCAGCAAATCAAGGGGGAATGGAGAACGGACATGGCGCGCAGGGGCGAGGCGAACAACAGGCTTGACGATGCTGCCCGGGCGGGCTGGTTATACTATGTCGCCGGCCGCACCCAGGACGAGATTGCGACGGTCATGGGAATATCGCGCCAGTCGGCGCAACGGCTGGTGTCGCTTGCCATGTCCGAGCGGCTGATCAAGGTCCGGCTCGATCATCCGATCGCCGCGTGCCTTGAAGCTGCCGCGGGACTTCGCGACCGGTACGGGCTGAAATATGTGGAAGTGGTGCCGAGCGATCCGGGCTCGACCTCGACAACCGTCGGCATCGCCGAGGCAGGGGCTGCCGAAATCGAGCGCTGGCTGAAGTCGCCGGAACCGCAGGTACTGGCGATCGGCACCGGACGTACTCTGAAAGCGGCGGTCGATCAGTTGCCACCGATGGAATGTCCGCAGCACCGCATCGTTTCCTTGACCGGCAATATCGGCCTCGACGGTTCGGCCGCCTATTACAACGTCATCTTCAGCATGGCCGATGCGGTGAAGGCCCGGCATTTTCCGATGCCGCTGCCGGTGCTTGCGGCGTCTGCCGAAGAGCGCGAAGTGCTGCACAGCCAGAGCCTGGTGCAGGTGGCGCTGAAGCTTGGCGCGGAGGCCAATGTCGCCTTCGTCGGCGTCGGCGAGCTCGGCCCCGACGCGCCACTCTGTCAGGACGGCTTTCTGGCGCAGGACGAAATGGCCGGCCTCACGAAAGCCGGGGCCGCCGGCGAGATCTGCGGCTGGATGTTCGATCATGATGGTGCGCTGCTGTCGGGCAGCTTCAACGAGCGCGTTGCCTCCGTTCCCTTGCCGCCGCGCGACAAGGCCTCGGTCATCGGCCTTGCCAAGGGCCGGCGCAAATATGATGCGCTAAGGGCGGCCGTGAAGGGTGGAATCATCAACGGCCTCATCACCGATGAGGCGACGGCGAGCTACCTGCTCAACGCCTGATCGCAATACGAAACGTTTGAAAAGGCCGGCCGACGCGCCGGCCTTTCGCATTTGCGTAAAGAAAAAATCGGCAATCAAAACAACCTTCTAATGTTTCTGTGTGCGGCGCAGCAACGATTGCGCATTGACAATTTGTCATGAGAAGTGAGTAATTGCCCATGAGCAAGGCAAATGCTCATTTTCTTCTGGGAGGAAGTCGATGAATTTGAGAACTTTCCTGCTGGGCACGTGCTCGGCAGTCGCTCTGTCGGGTCTGGCCCAAGCAGAAACCCTGACGATTGCGACCGTGAACAATGGCGACATGATCCGGATGCAGAAGCTGACGGAGGATTTCACGGCCAAGAATCCGGACATTCAGCTCGAATGGGTCACGCTTGAGGAAAACGTCCTGCGTCAGCGCGTGACGACCGACATCGCCACCAAGGGCGGGCAGTACGACATCATGACGATCGGCACCTATGAAGTGCCGATCTGGGCCAAGCAGGGTTGGTTGCTGCCGCTCGACAACCTCGGCGCCGACTATGACGTCGACGATCTGCTGCCGGCGATCCGCTCGGGCCTCACCATCGACGGCAAGCTCTATGCGGCACCGTTCTACGGCGAAAGCTCGATGGTGATGTACCGCAAGGACCTGTTCGAAAAGGCCGGGCTCAGCATGCCCGACGCACCGACCTGGGACTTCATCGCCGACGCGGCACGCAAGATCACCGACAAGAACGCCGAGGTCTACGGCATCTGCCTGCGCGGCAAGGCCGGCTGGGGCGAAAACATGGCCTTCCTGACGGCGACCGCAAACGCCTTTGGCGCCCGCTGGTTTGACGAGAACTGGAAGCCGCAGTTCGATCAGCCGGAATGGAAGAACGCACTCGACTTCTACGTCAAGCTGATGAACGACGCCGGACCGCCCGGTGCATCCTCGAACGGCTTCAACGAAAACCTGTCGCTGTTCCAGACCGGCAAGTGCGGCATGTGGATCGACGCGACGGTGGCAGCGTCCTTCGTGACCAATCCGAAGGAATCGACGGTTGCCGACAAGGTGGGCTTCGCGCTTGCTCCGGATACCGGTCTTGGCAAGCGTGGCAACTGGCTCTGGGCCTGGAACCTCGCCATCCCCGCAGGCTCGCAGAAGGTCGCTTCGGCCGAGAAGTTCATTTCCTGGGCAACCGGCAAGGGCTACCTGAATCTGGTGGCGGAGAAGGAAGGCTGGGCCAACGTTCCTCCGGGCACGCGCACCTCGCTCTACGCCAACGCCGAATACCAGAAGGCGGCGCCGTTCGCGAAGATGACGCTCGACTCGATCAACGCGGCCGACCCGAAGAACCCGGCGGTGAAGCCCGTTCCCTATGTCGGCGTGCAGTTCGTGGCGATCCCGGAATTCCAGGGTCTCGGCACGGCGGTCGGCCAACAGTTCTCCGCAGCGCTTGCCGGACAGATGAGCGTCGACGATGCGCTGGCCAGCGCGCAGAAGCTCACCGAACGTGAGATGACCAAGGCCGGCTACATCAAGTAGGGCTCCCAAGGGCCCGGGGTGCCGGCCGCGAATGGCCGGTGCCCCGGTAATTCTCCTCCGGGTCGCTCTCCCGAAGGATATCCCGCGGCGCGCGCGGTGACCCGTGCGCGCCCGGTCCGAGCAATCAATACAGCGTTGAATTCCGTCATTTGGGGGGACGCCATGGCGACCTTGCACACCCGCTCCGCCGCGCGGCTGATGATCGCGCCCTCGGTGCTTCTGCTTCTGGCCTGGATGATCGTTCCCCTGGCCATGACGATCTACTTCTCATTCCTGCGCTACAATCTCCTGATGCCGGGCATGGAGGAGTTCGCGGGGTTTTCGAACTACAGCTACTTCCTCACTGATCCCGCTTTTTTCCAGGCGCTGTTCAACACGCTGGCGATCGTGCTCGGGGTGTTGTTCATCACCGTCGTCGGTGGCATTGCGCTGGCGCTTCTGCTCGACCAGCCGATGTTCGGGCAGGGGATCGTGCGCATCCTCGTCATCGCGCCCTTCCTGATCATGCCGACGGTGGCAGCACTCGTCTGGAAGAACATGTTCATGAACCCGGTCAACGGGCTCTTCGCTTGGATCGCCAAGCTCTTCGGGCTGCAGCCCTTCGACTTCCTCGCCAATGCGCCGTTGATGTCGGTGATCCTGATCGTCGCCTGGCAATGGCTGCCCTTTGCGACGCTGATCCTCCTGACTGCGCTGCAGTCGCTTGACGAGGAGCAGAAGGAAGCCGCCCAGATGGACGGCGCCGGCGCCTTTAGCCGCTTCATCTACCTGGTGCTGCCGCATCTGTCCCGCGCGATCACCGTCGTCATCCTGATCCAGACGATCTTCCTGCTCTCGGTCTTTGCCGAGATCCTGGTGACGACCAATGGCGGCCCGGGCACGCAGAGCACCAACCTGACCTTCCTCGTCTATGCGCAGGCTCTCTTGCAATTCGACGTGGGCGGCGCGTCCGCCGGCGGCATCATCGCCGTCATCCTCGCCAACATCGTCGCATTCTTCCTGATGCGCATGATCGGCAAGACGCTGGAGGCTTGAGAACCATGGCACGCAACGTCTCCACCCAAAGAAAGATCGTCGTCACCGTCGTCGCCTGGACGATCGGCATCCTGATCTTCTTCCCAATCCTCTGGACGTTCCTGACGAGCTTCAAGACCGAGGCGGAAGCGATCGCCTCGCCGCCGTCCCTGTTCTTCTTCGACTGGACGACCGAGAACTATCACGAGGTTCAAAGCCGCTCGAACTACTTCCTGCACTTCATGAACTCGGTCGTCGTCTCCTTCGGCTCCACGCTGATCGGGCTCATCATCGCCATTCCGTCCGCCTGGGCGATGGCGTTCTCGCCGACCAAGCGGACCAAGGACGTGCTGATGTGGATGCTCTCCACCAAGATGATGCCGTCGGTCGGCGTGCTGGTGCCGATGTACCTGATGTTCCGCAACACCGGTCTGCTCGATACACGCACCGGGCTCGTCATCGTGCTGACGCTGATCAACCTGCCGATCATCATCTGGATGCTCTACACCTACTTCAAGGAGATCCCCGGCGAAATCCTGGAAGCGGCCCGCATGGATGGCGCTTCGCTCTCCAAGGAGATCATCTACGTGTTGACGCCGATGGCGATCCCAGGCATCGCCTCGACGCTGCTCTTGAACATCATCCTCGCCTGGAACGAAGCGTTCTGGACGCTGAACCTCAGCGCCGCCAAGGCAGCACCGCTGACCGCCTTCATCGCCTCCTATTCGAGCCCGGAGGGCCTCTTCTACGCCAAGCTCTCGGCCGCCTCGACCATGGCGATCGCCCCCATCCTCATACTCGGCTGGTTCTCGCAGAAGCAGCTCGTACGCGGCCTTACCTTCGGCGCGGTCAAATAAGGGATACGACAATGGGAAGCATTACACTCAGCAAGGTATCGAAGGTCTTTGGCGCCCATGCCGTCATCCCGTCGATCGATCTCGACATCAACAACGGCGAGTTCGTCGTCTTCGTCGGACCGTCCGGTTGCGGGAAGTCGACGCTGCTCCGGCTGATCGCCGGTCTTGAGGACGTCAGCGACGGCGACATCGTCATCGACGGCAAGAACGCCACCGAACTGCCGCCGGCGCAGCGCGGTCTCTCGATGGTGTTCCAGTCCTATGCGCTCTATCCGCATATGAGCGTACGCTCGAACATCGCCTTCCCGCTGAAGATGGCGGGCGAGGACAAGGCCGTCATCGACAAGAAGGTCACGGATGCGGCGCGGGTGCTGAACCTCACCGACTATCTCGACCGCAAGCCCCGCCAGCTCTCGGGCGGCCAGCGCCAGCGTGTGGCCATCGGCCGGGCGATCGTGCGGCAGCCGAAGGCATTCCTGTTCGACGAGCCGCTCTCGAACCTCGACGCGGCGCTTCGCGTCAACATGCGGCTGGAGATCAGCCAGCTGCACCAGGACTTGAAGACGACAATGATCTACGTCACCCACGACCAGGTGGAAGCCATGACCATGGCCGACAAGATCGTGGTGCTCAATCGTGGCCGTATCGAGCAGGTGGGCTCACCGCTCGACCTCTACCACAAGCCGGACAACCTGTTCGTCGCCGGCTTCATCGGCTCGCCGCGCATGAACATCGTCTCCGGTCCCGCGGCTGCCGCCTATCAGGCGCACACCATGGGCATTCGACCTGAACATCTGGCGCTGTCGAAGGAAAGCGGCACCTGGCAGGGCACCGTCGGCGTTGCCGAACATCTCGGCTCCGACACCTTCCTGCACGTCAATGTCGACGGCGGCGTCGGCACGGTGACGGCGCGGGTCAGCGGCGACTTTGCCGTCACCCACGGCGACCGCGTGTTCCTGACGCCAGATCCGCAGCGCGTGCATCGTTTCGACGAGAAGGGGCTCGCAGTTCGATGAAACGGCTTGACGGAAAGAGCGCGCTGATCACCGGGTCGGCGCGGGGGATCGGTCGTGCCTTTGCGGAGGCCTATATCCGTGAAGGCGCCACGGTCGCGATCGCCGACATCAATATCGAACGGGCGCGCGAGACGGCGGCCGAGATCGGTGCCGGCGCCTATGCGGTCGAGATGGACGTGACGAGCCAGGCCTCGATCGACGAGGCGATTGCCGCCGTCGTCCGGCAAGCGGGTGGGCTCGATATCCTCGTCAACAATGCAGCGCTCTTCGATCTTGCACCGATCGTCGAAATCAGTCGCGCAAGCTATGACCGGCTGTTTGCGATCAATGTTTCCGGCACGCTGTTCACGATGCAGGCCGCAGCCAGGCAGATGATCGATCAGGGCAGGGGCGGCAAGATAATCAATATGGCAAGCCAGGCGGGCAGGCGCGGCGAGGCGCTGGTCGCCGTCTACTGCGCTACCAAGGCGGCGGTCATCAGCCTGACCCAGTCGGCCGGCCTCGGCCTCATCAAGCACGGCATCAATGTCAACGCGATTGCGCCCGGCGTGGTCGATGGCGAGCACTGGGACGGTGTCGATGCGCTGTTTGCGAAATACGAGAACCGGCCGCTCGGCGAAAAGAAGCGACTTGTCGGCGCGGAAGTGCCGTTTGGCCGCATGGGAACGGCAGAGGACCTGACGGGCATGGCGATTTTTCTTGCGTCCTCTGAGAGCGACTACGTCGTCTCGCAGACCTACAACGTCGACGGCGGCAACTGGATGAGCTGAGCGCGCGCAAGCGAGCAAGGGCATCGAAAAGGAAATGGGATCATGACGACCAAACTCTCACTTGCCACCCTCGACCAGATCAGGGCCAAGGCCGGCGTGCCGCGCTACGACCGGTCGCATCTGACGGCTGGCATCGTGCATTTCGGCGTCGGCAATTTCCATCGGGCGCATCAGGCGGTCTACCTCGACGATCTCTTCAACGCCGGCCACGACCGGGACTGGGCGATCGTCGGCGCCGGGGTTCTGCCCTCGGATGCGACCATGCGCGCCAAACTCGCCGCGCAGGACTTCCTGACGACGGTCGTCGAGCAGGATAACAACCGCACCGGCGCCCATATCACCGGCGCGATGATCGACTATCTCGAGCCCGGCGACGTTGCTGCGATCGTCGGCCGGCTCGCCGATCCCGCGATCCGCATCGTATCGCTGACGATCACCGAAGGCGGCTACTTCATCGACCCGGCCTCGGGCGTGTTCAACCCGACGCATCCGGCCATCGTTGCGGACGCCGCAAATCCGGGCGCGCCGAAGACGGTGTTCGGGCTGATTGTCGCCGGCCTGAAAGCCCGCCGCGACAAGAACATCCCGCCCTTCACCGTGATGTCCTGCGACAACATACCCGGCAATGGCGAGGTCACCCATGCGGCGGTTTCCGGCCTTGCACGTCTTTCTGATCCTGCCTTTGCCGACTGGATCGACGCCAATGTCGCCTTTCCAAACGGCATGGTCGACCGGATCACGCCGGCGACCGGCGCGCGCGAGATCGGCATTGTTGCCGACGATTACGGCATCGACGACGCCTGGCCGGTGTTCTGCGAGGAATTCAAGCAATGGGTGCTCGAAGACCATTTCCCGCTCGGCCGGCCGGCGCTGGAGAAGGTCGGCGTCCAGTTCGTACCCGACGTCGCGCCCTACGAGCACATGAAGATCCGCATCCTCAACGGCGGCCATGCGGCAATCGCTTACCCTGCCGCCTTGCTCGACATCCATTTCGTTCACGAGGCGATGGAGGAGCCGCTGATCCGAGCCTTCCTCGCCAAGCTCGAGCATGAAGAAATCATCCCCGTCATCCCGCCGGTGCCGAACACCAATCTCGGCGACTACTACAAGCTGATCGAGACGCGCTTCTCCAATCCGAAGATCGGCGACACCATTCCGCGGCTGGCGCAGGACGGCTCCAACCGCCAGCCGAAGTTCATCCTGCCGTCGACCGCGGATCGCCTCCAGCGCGGCGAAGATGTCGTCGGGCTTTCGCTGGTGTCGGCGCTCTGGTGCCGCTACTCTGCGGGCATCTCCGACAGTGGCAGGCCGATCGACTTCAACGACCAGAACGCCGACCGGCTGAACAAGGCAGCGCTTGCTGCCAAGGACGATCCCATGGCTTTCCTGGCGCTTGGCGACATCTTCGGCGATGTCGCGCGCTCCGATCTCTTCTGCAGCCGTTTCGGGCACGCATTGAAAACCCTCTGGGAAAAGGGTACGCGGGCTACGCTCCAGCTCTATCTGGACGCGAAGCTTTAGGGTGGGGTGCGATGGCCGACGCGGCGTCCAGGCTGGTGATCTTCGACTGCGACGGGGTGCTCGTCGATAGCGAACCGATTTCGCTGGAGGTGCTGGTGGACGTGCTTTCGGCCGCCGGCGTCTCCATGACGACGGAGGAGGCGACAGAACGCTTTCTCGGACGCAGCCTGAAAAGTATGTCGGCGATCCTGCACGACGAGTATGGGCTTGCCACCGACGACGCCTTTCTCGAAGGCATGCGCCTTCGCCTTTATGACCGCTTTCGCACCGAGCTGCAGCCGATCGCCGGTATCCGGCGGGCGGTCGAGGGGCTCAAGGGTGCCTGTTGCGTCGCCTCATCCAGCCAGCCTGAGCGCATTCGTCTGTCGCTGACGGTGACCGGTCTTATCGACCTCTTCGAGCCCAATATTTTTTCGGCCACCATGGTCAAATACGGCAAGCCGGCGCCGGATCTGTTCCTGCATGCAAGCCGCGAAATGGGGTATCTGCCTGGGGATTGCGTCGTCGTGGAGGACAGCCCGGCGGGCATCGAAGCCGCCAAGGCGGCCGGTATGCGAGTTTTCGGCTTTGCCGGGGGCAGCCACGCGCGCACGGACAAGCACTGGCAAAGTCTTGCCGCTCTCGAGCCTGACGTGCTGTTTGACGACATGGGCGAATTGTTACAGTTTGTCGGCCAATAGCAGGGACGGAACGGGAGCGGAACGAGGAAATGTGTGCGCGGTCTTCCGCCCGCATGCCGCTCTCACGGATGACAATCGATCACGCCTGTGATTCTGGGTAGAGCAGACCCAAATCATCGTGATTTTGGGGGCGGGGACTTTCTTTGATGCGTGAATTCGTCGTTGCGGTCGATGTTGGTACCGGCAGTGCGCGCGCCGGCATCTTTGACCGGAAAGGCCTGCTGCTGGCGCGTGCCGACCTGCCGATCGCCATGAACCGGCCGGAAGAAAACCACGCCGAACATGATTCCGAAGATATCTGGCGGGCCGTGTGCGGTGCGGTCAAGGCGGCGCTGAACAAGGCCGGCATTGCGGCCGAAAAAGTCGCGGCCATCGGTTTCGATGCGACGTGCTCGCTGGTGGTACGCGATCGGGAGGGAAAACCGCTTTCGGTCAACCGCAAGGGTGAGGCGCGTTGGGATACGATCGTCTGGCTCGACCATCGGGCACTTGCCGAGGCTGATTTCGTCACGTCGACTGGCCACCCGGTGCTCGATTTCTCCGGCCGGGTGATGTCGCCGGAAATGGAAATGCCGAAGCTGATGTGGCTGAAGCGCAATCTGCCGGGGCAATGGCAGAAGGCCGGGTTCTTCTTCGATCTTGCCGACTACCTCTCCTGGCGGGCGACCGGCAGCGCCGCCCGCTCACGCTGCACGCTGACGGCGAAATGGAACTATCTGGCGCATGAGAAGCGCGGCTGGCAGTCGGACTATCTCGAAAAGATAGGGCTTGAAGATCTTGTCGAACGCGGCGGGCTGCCCGAAGAGACGCTACCGATTGGAGCCTCGGTCGGTCACCTCAGCGCTACGGCCGCTGCCGAGCTCGGGCTGGATGAGGGCTGCCAGGTGGCGCCGGGCCTGATCGACGCCTATGCCGGGGCGCTTGGCGTCGTCGGCGGCTTCATCGGCAAGCCGGAAAAGCTTGAAAAGCAGTTGGCCCTGATCGCCGGCACCTCGAGCTGCATCGTCGCTTTTTCCAAGGACATGAAGCCGGGCTTTGGCATGTGGGGCCCCTATTACGAAGCCGTTCTTCCCGGCGCCTGGCTGATCGAGGGCGGGCAATCGGCAACGGGTGCGCTGCTTGACCATATCGTGCGCCTTCATGCCGGCGGCTTGGAGCCGACGGCGGACACCCATGGCCGGATCATCGCCCGCGTCCAGGAACTGCGCGCGGAGCAGGGAGTAGCCTTTGCCGATCGCCTGCATGTGCTGCCCGATTTCCACGGCAACCGATCTCCGCTCGCCGACCCGCACGGGCTCGGCGTCATCAGCGGGCTGCCGCTTGATTCCTCCTTCGACGCGCTCTGCCGGCTCTATTGGCGGACCTGCGTTGCGATCGCGCTCGGCATTCGCCACATCCTGGAGATGATGCGGGAAGTCGGTTATCAGCTCGATACGTTGCACGTCACCGGCGGCCATGTGCGCAACGCGCTGCTGATGGAGCTCTACTGTGACGTGACCGGGTGCCGCGTTGTGGCGCCCGAGGCGCCGGACGCGGTGCTGCTCGGGACAGCGATGGCGGCGGCCGTTGCCGGCGGCATGCACGAAGACCTTGCGGCAGCGGGTGCGGCCATGGCGTCGGGCGGCCACGAGCGCTTGCCGAACTCGGCGGTCCGCGACGCCTATGATCGCGACTACCGCCGCTTCCTGGCGCTTTACCGCCACCGCGACGAACTCGACAACATCGAGTGACGACGACTGGCGAAAGGTTGGCGGGGCGGATGGAACCTTTTTCTGCGCCGCGCATTCTCCTAGCGACCGGACGGTGGCGCGCATCGCCCCCAATGCGGCGCCGGAGGCAGACCGCCGGCCTACAACTCACACTCCCCGAGTGAGTTGCACATACCAGCCAGTGCCTTCCCTCGGCACTGGCTGTTGTGTTTCTGGAGTTCAAATGGGGAAACCAAAGCACCTGTCGCCTGGGGCATAACTGGAGAATAGTGCCGTGATGCACACAAAAATGCGCCGACGGACAGGCCATCGGCGCATGGAGAAGGATGCTTCGTTTCAGCGGCGACAGGCCATTTCGCCGTCCTCGTGGAACGACGAAATGACCTGTCTGCTCAGGCCGCCGCCTTGGTTGATTCGTTGAAGAACAGCGCCTGGCTGATCAGCGCCTTGACCATGTCGGGGTTGAACGGCTTGGTGACAAGGAACGTCGGCTCCGGTCGCTCGCCGGTCAAAAGCCGTTCCGGAAACGCGGTGATGAAGATTACCGGAATGGCGCTCGTTTTCAGGATGTCGTTGACCGCGTCTATGCCCGAGCTGCCATCGGCAAGCTGGATGTCGGCGAGCACCATGCTCGGGCGGGTTTTCTTGTAGAGCGCAATCGCTTCGTCGCGTGTGCGGGCGATGCCGGTAACGCGATGGCCAAGGCTTTCAACCATCTGCTCGATGTCGATGGCGATCAGCGGCTCGTCCTCGATGATCATGATGTCGGTTGCCACCTGCCTGGAGATCTCCTGCGAGGCGCGGTCGAGCAGGCCGCCGACCTTGTCGGTAGCAACATCGAGAACCTCGGCCGCTTCCTCGGGCCGGAAACCCTCGACGGAGACCAGCAGAAAGGCCTGACGGGCAAGCGGAGAGACCGTCGCAAGGTTGATCGATGCCCGCTGCTCCCAGGCAAAAGGCGAGATCGGTTCCGGTACCAGGACGGACGAAGAGCCGAAGAGCGACGTGAACAGCCGGAACAGGCCAACGCGATCGTTGCTTGCCTCGGGGAAAATCGACACATCGGCGATCAGCGCTTCAAGAACGGCGGCCACATAGGCGTCGCCTGACGTCTGCGAGCCCGTCAGGGCGCGTGCGTAGCGTCGCAGGTACGGCAGGAGCGGTGCGATCCGCGTGGACAATGTCATAGGGTGAACTCCCTCGAAATTCATTTTACGGTGACGTTCCGAGAACGCTGGCCGGAAAAAAAGGTTCCGCGAGGGAACATTTCAATTTTCAAAGGCGTTATGGCGGCTATGGACACTCGAAGGCGACATTTTGAAAATGAAGTATAAATCAGGTGCAGGGCGGGCGACCGGCACGACCTTATGGACAGAAGACCCAAATGCGCAGATCGCAGCAAAGCTGAAGGCGCTTTATCAGTCCGTACAGGAAGAGGCGATTCCCTCGCGTTTTCTCGATCTTCTGGAAAAACTCGACGCGGCCGAGCAGCAATCGGCGCTGCAGGGCAGGGAGTGAGTACCGGAATGACATCCGAAAAGAATGATTTCAAGCGAGAGATGCTGTCGGCTCTGCCGAGCCTGCGTGCCTTCGCCATGTCTTTGATCGGTCGCCACGACCGCGCCGACGATCTGGTGCAGGACACGATCATGAAGGCCTGGGCAAAGCAGGATCATTTCGAGATGGGCACAAACATGAAAGCCTGGCTCTTCACGATCCTGCGCAACGAGCTTTACAGCCAGATGCGCAAGCGCGGGCGCGAGGTTCAAGACAGCGACGGACATTTCACCGAGTCGCTCGCGCACCATCCGGAACAATACGGTTCGCTCGACCTGCAGGATTTTCGCAAGGCGCTCGAGACGTTGCCGCCCGATCAGCGCGAAGCGATCATTCTCGTCGGCGCCTCGGGCTTTTCCTATGAGGAAGCGGCAACGATCTGCGGCTGTGCTCTCGGCACGATCAAGAGCCGCGTCAATCGTGCGCGCCAGCGCTTGCAGGATATTCTCCAGGTGAAGGGCGAAAACGACTACGGACCGGATGAGACCTCCGCTCCAATTACCTCGCGCGCCTTCGTTTCCTGAAGACAAGAATCCAGGCCGGACACCGTTGCAAAAGCGCCGGTGTCCTGCTTTCACTGGCGGCGCGATCCCGAAGGGATGGCCGTGGTGAAGGGTTTGGCTGACGTATGCGCGGCCTAACGATTTCGGGTCGATACGGTCCGAAATCGGGCGGGGTGCCGGCAGATGCCCGCGTGGGGATGCCGTTCACGCTCAGAGTGGGAATTGAGACCGGATGCGCGTGACGAAAGACAGGACCGATCCACCTGTAGCAAGGCTGCTCGACGCACCTGAGCGCCTGGGCGTGTTGCATGCCGTCGTGCCCGACATGTCGGTGCCCGATCCGGATTTTGATGGAATCGTTGAAATCGCTGCCGGTCTCTTCAATACGCCGATCGCCTTGGTGACGTTGATCGACCGCGAATGGCAATGGTTCAAGGCAGCGGTCGGTACGACCGAGACCCGTGCCCCTTCGGAGGAGTCGTTCTGCGTCTACGTGGCGGCGGAGGCGGACGCCAGCCTGGTCGTCCTCGACGCTGCCGCTGATCCGCGGTTCACACACCGCCCGAGGGTCGCAGGTCCGCCGTTCCTGCGCTTTTATGCCGGGGCGTCGATCCTGCTCGACGGACAGGCCGTAGGCACGGTCTGCGTTCTCGATGACAAGCCACGTGCCGATGTCCCTCAGTTGCTCGTCGACCAGCTGAACCGGCTCGCCGGGCTCGCTGCTTCCCTTTTCAAACTCAAGGACGAGGCACGAAGGCGCGCCCTGAAAGAGGCGGCGTTGTCGCGCGAAGAGCAGCGCCACGCCATGGCGCTCGAGGCGGCCAATATCGGCAGTTGGTTGTGGGATATTCGCTCCGGCGCAATCGCCGGCAACAGCGCCATGAAACGCATGTTCGGTCTGCCAGCCGAAAGCGCGGTCGGGGCCAAGGAGATCTTCGGTGCGATCAGCACGGAGGATCGCGGCGCGACATTTGCCAAGCTGCGCCAGGCGATGAAGGCCGACGAGGAATATGATGGTATGTTCCGCATCGGCGACAGCGGCCGTTGGTTGCTGGGTCGCGGTCGCGTGCACGAGCGCGACGCCAAGGGCAATCCACTCACCTTCATTGGCGTGACGATCGACGTCACCGACCAGCAGGCCTCCGTGCAGCGCACGCGGCTCCTGCTCAAGGAACTCAACCATCGGGTCAAGAACACGCTGGCGATGCTGCAATCGCTCGCCCGGCAGACGCTTCGCCAGACAAGCGACCCCGCCGAATTCATGACCGCCTTTGCCGGCCGGCTGCAGGCGATTTCTGAAGCGCATGGACTGCTTTCCGACCATGAGTGGGGCACCATCCGGCTTGCCGACCTGATCGCCAAGCAATTGTTGCCGCATGTCAGCTGCTATGCCGAGCAGATCGAGATCCACAAGGACGAGATATCGCTTGGACCCGACCAGGCGGTTGGCCTCGGATTGGTGCTGCACGAGCTTGCGACCAATGCAGTCAAGTATGGCTCCTTGTCCGTGCCGAAGGGAAAGGTTGTTCTGACGGCCCGCAACATGCTGGAAGACGGCGACCATGTTCTTCACCTGACATGGACGGAAGTCGGCGGGCCGCCCGTGCGCGAGCCGAAACGACGCGGCTTCGGCTCGATCCTCATCGAGCGCAGCCTCGACAAGGTCTTGGGTAGCTCAGTCAAGGTGGAATATCTCGCAGCCGGCGTCACCGCACTCATTCGCCTGCCGCTATAGGTATTTGATTTTCTGCCTTCTGGTTGGCAACAGCCGGGGGCCGATATGCGTTGCCGCAGGCTGCGACGCGCAGGAAGGCGGCGCGGAATTCCAGAAACAGGGAGTGGCTTAGTCGTCGCTTCGGCGCTCGCGCCGCTTGCCGGTGCCGACGAGTGCACCGATCGCAAGGGCCGTTGCCACCGCAAGCAGCGGCTGCTTGCGCAGGATGCCGGCAGCGGCCAGCAATGTCAGATTGGTTTGCACCTGCCTGCGGCGCCGGCGTTCTTCGGCCAGGCGTCGGTCGCGCTCTTGCAGCATCACCGAGATACCGAACAGGACCAGCGCTGTGACCGCCAAGGCGATCGCGATCGCGGCTGCGGCGGCAATCGGGGAATACCGATCGCTGAGGAACAGGAACGTGGCTGCCAGCCCGAAGACATAGGCCGTGGCAAGCAGCACGCCCATGATGCCCCATAAGATTGCATTGCGCTTTACCCGCGCCGCCGTCGCGCCGATATCGGCTGCCATCAGAGCGGAAAGGGCTGCCGTCAACGGTCCCATGCATTGCCCCCGATCGTGTGCCCGGACAGGCAGGAGAACCGCTCGTCCGTTTCAATGGCCCACATCATTTTCAGCGACGGAGAAGTGCTGCGACGGCAAGGCCGATCAGTGCGGCGGCTCCAAGCGTCGCAATCGGGTGCTCGCGCACTGCCTGACGGACCTGCTTTTCGGTCCCGGAATACCGTCCGCGAAGTTCGGCGAGCAGCTCTTCACCGCTGGCCAAGAGTTCGCTCACACTTGCTTCTGCCTGCTCGCGGGCGTCCTGTGCCTTGCTGCGCGCCTGCTTGGATGCCGCCGACCCACGATCGGCCAACAGGGCAACCAGCGTTGCAACGTCATCGCGCAGTTCGCTCAGCTGTTCCTCGACGGAGATGTCGGCGAGCTTGCCGTTCTTGTTAGATCGCGCGCTCGAACCGGAGAAGAGACCTGGTGCCATGTTAGATACTCCCTTTCACACATGCGCCGGCCGCGAACGGTCGGCGCTGTCTCATGGAACCGGCGGGCGCAACCATAGGGCTCGTGCCGGCGTTTCAGGAGCACAACGCGCGAATGCGGAAATTGTTTCGTTAAATCTTGGTGTTGAGAGCCTGCGGATATCCGCAGAGGCTTTGCGGGGCCTCTGCGCCTCATGGCATAGGGTTCAGAGCGAGGCCGTCTGCGGCAGGACGAAGGGCACGGGTGGTGCTGGTGCGACACCCACCTGCATGCGGCAGCCGAAGACGGCTTCCATCGTCTCGTCTGTCAAAACCTCGCGAGGCGCACCGCTGGCGAGAACCTTGCCGGCCTTCATCATCACCATATGGTCGGCGAACATGGCCGTCAGGTTGAGGTCGTGCATGACAGCAACGACGCCGCCGCCGCGTTCGCAGAACTTGCGCGCAAGCTGCATGATCCCAAGCTGGTGGCGGATGTCGAGGCTGGACACGGGCTCGTCGAGCAGAAGATAGCGCGGCTCCCCGTCGATGACCGGCTCGGCAATCTGGCAAAGGACACGGGCAAGCTGGACGCGCTGCTGTTCTCCGCCCGAAAGCTCCTGGTAGAAGCGGCCGGAAAAACCTGCGAGATCGACGGCGTCCAGTGCGTCGGTCGCGATCCGGTCATGAACGCCCGGATCGGCGTTCGCGCCGGCGGCAAGGCCCAAACGGACCACTTCGCGCACGGTAAAGGGGAACGAGATGACGGTCGATTGCGGCAGCACGCCGCGCATCGACGCGAGCTCCCATGGCTTCAGACCGCGCAGGTCGCGGCCGTTGATCCGGATGGTTCCGCCGGCAGGCGCAAGCTCACCCGAAATTGCCTTCAGGGTCGTCGTCTTGCCGCAGCCGTTCGGGCCGACGATCGCCGTCAGGGCGCCAGGCAGGGCCTCAAGCGAAACCCCGTTGATGACTGGTCGTCCACCGAGCCGCACGGAGAGATTGGCAACGTTGATCATGGTTTCGTTCACAGTCCCAAGTTCGAGCGGCCGCGCAGCAGAATCCAGAGAAAGAACGGCGCGCCGATAAAGGCGGTGACGATGCCGATCGGCAGTTCCGCCGGGGAAACAATGGTGCGGGCGATCATGTCGGCTAGGATCAACAGCGTCCCGCCGAGCAGCGCCGAAGCCGGCAGAAGATAGCGGTGATCGGGGCCGATGACGAGGCGCAGGAGATGCGGAACCACGATGCCGACAAAGCCGATGCCGCCGCTGACGGCAACGGAGGCTCCGGTGGCGGCCGCGACGCTGACGATTGCGACGTTCTTCAGCCGCTGGACCGGGATACCCATGTGGAAGGCGGCAGCTTCGCCAAGCGTGATCGCATTCAAGCCGCGCGCCAGAAACGGCGTGACGGCGAGCGAAAGCAGGATGATCGGCGCCGACGCCAGGATCTTCGTCCAGTTGGCGCCCGCAAGCGAGCCGAGACCCCAGAAGGTCAGGTCGCGCAATTGTTTGTCGTCGGCCATGAAGACCAGCACGCCGGTGACCGCGCCCGTCAGCGCCCCGAGGGCGATGCCGGCAAGCAGCAGCGTGGCGATGGACGTCTGTCCACCGCGCGTGGCGATGCGATAGAGCAGCAGCGTGGTGACAAGACCACCGGCGAAGGCGGCAATCGGCAGGGCATAAAAGCCGAAGAGCGCAAACAGCGGCCCGAAGGTCGCCGTTCCAAGCACGATCAGCAAGACGGCGCCAAGGCTCGCGCCCGAGGAGACGCCGACGAGGCCGGGGTCTGCCAGGGGGTTGCGGAAGAGGCCCTGCATGACGACACCGGAAACGGCGAGGGAGGCGCCGACGAGCATGCCGAGCACTGCGCGCGGTAGGCGAATGTCAAGAATGATGATGCGGTCGCGCACGCTGAGCGCCTGATCGGCTTCACCGATCAGCCAGTACCAGACGTTCGACAGCGACGCGTCGGCCGCGCCGGTCATGATCGAGCCGACGAACGTCGCGATGGCTGCGGCCACAAGGGCGACGATGACGAGACGCGCCAGCCGCGAGCGGTTGCCGGAGCGCCACTCGCTGCGGATTTCTGTTGCGAACGTCGTCAGGCGCATGCCGTGGCCCAATGCCTCACTGCGAGGCATTGGCCTTCTTTCCGTAGATGGCGGCATTCAGTTCGCGAACGGCACTCGCCGTGCGCGGGCCGAAGCCGAGCAGGTGCAGGCCGTCCATGCGGATGAGTACCTTTTCCTTGGCGGCGGGCGTCAGGCTGAGCGCCGGCAGGGCGAAGATTTCGTCGGCCTTGGCGGAATGTTCGCCGCCGCGATCCATCATCAGCACCACGTCGGGCTTGGCCTCGATGATCGCCTCGTCCGTCAGCGCCTTGTAGCCGGGGAACGTGCCGACGGCGTTGACGGCACCAGAAAGCTCGATGATGCCGTTTGCAGCCGTGCCCGTTCCCGATGCCATGATCTTTCCGCCCTGGGTGCTCAGGACGAAGAGCACGCGCTTGCGCTCGGCTTGCGGACGTGCGGCGCTTTCGGCAACCGCCGCATCAAGATCGGCTTCAACCGTTTTTGCCAGGGCTTCAGCCTTGTCCTCGACGCCCAGGAAGGCGCCGATCGTGCGGATCTTGGCGGGGATGCCCGCCTTGTCGAAGGTCTCGGGCACGCTGGTGAAGGCGATGTTCGCGTCCTTCAGCACGGCCAGCGCCTCCGGCGGACCGCTGCCGTCGACGGCGACGATCGCGCTCGGGTTGACGGCGATGATGCCTTCCGGCGCGAGCTGGCGCATGTAGCCGACATCCGGAAGCGTTTTCGCCGCTTCCGGATAGGTGCTGGTGGAATCGCGGCCAACCAGGCGCGCTTCCTCGCCAAGTGCGTAGATGATCTCGGTGACGGCTCCGCCGACGGAAACGACGCGCGACACGTCGGTCTTCCCAGCGCTCTCAGCCATTGCGGGCTGGACGAAGGAGCCGGCGCCGGGTGCGACCGTCGGCAGGAGGAAAGGGGCCGACAGGGCAAAAGCTGCGAGCGCCAGTTTCCGGCGGCGAAGGCGACGGAAGTCGAGACCGTTGATCATCTTCGCTATCCTTAAGCGGCAACCGTGGTGTCGAGGCGTGACATGCCTTCGGCAATTGAACGCCATTCCGGACGTTCCGCAAGACCCTCTTTCCGCTTGCCGAAGAACTGGATGATCATCTCGCCCCTGGCATCCAGCGCTTCGATCGAGGTGACGTGACCGTCTGCCGTCGGCTTGCGCACGGCCCAGAGCTCGGCGATGTGGTCGGTGCGAAGATGCAGGTGGAACGTCGGGTCCATGACGTTCAGCCACGGTCCCATCATCGCGATCTTTGCGACCGGGCCGGAATGAATCTGAATCATACCGCGGTTGCCGACGAAGCACATGATCGGAAGCTCGACTTCGGCGCTCGACGTCAGCATCGCCTCGATGCTGGACGGGTCGAGCTGCCAGGCGAAGTCTTCACCGATGTTGTGCAGCGCCTGGCGACGGCCGATCTTCAGCTTGCGCAGCATGCCGTGGAACTGATGCGTGTCGGTCAGCTTCGCCCAGCGGTCGCGCAGTTCGGCGATGTCGACGACCGTTTCCGGCTTGTCATCGCTCGAGGGAACGCTCGTGTCCGCGACAAACTCTTGCGTCTGGTCCTCGAGGCGGAAATCCGCGACGATCTTGTCGTAGGCCTCGACATTCGATGCAGCGCGCAGGTGCACCTTGTGGACGGCGTTGCCCCACTTGTCGAAGAACTGCAGGCTCTTGCGGGCTTCGCCCTTCTCGTCGGTCTTCGTGACCGCAAAGGCATGGGCCCAGGCGCTCGGGAACACGCGAAGGTCGATCTGTTCGCCAAGCACGATGCTTGCCATCTCGCCGGTGGTGATCTTCTCGTAGACGCCGATCTTTTCGTGGACGGCGCTTTCGTTGCGGGTCAGCGCCATCACTTCGCCGAGCTCTTCGACACGCGACAGGAACCGGTTGGCATCGGCATCGATGCGCACGGCGGTCAGCCCACATTCCGCAGCAACGAGCGCGGCCTCGGAAACGCCGAGCTGGGCTGCGATATCACGCTCGCGCATCTTCGGGTTCTCGGCGCGGTAAGCGCGGATTTCGGAAGGAGTGGGGCGGAGGCTCTCGGTCATTTTCATCTGCCTATTTGTTCAGGATCAGTTTGCCTTGCCGGGTGATCTTCATGCGGTAGATCGCGCCGTCGTGGGAAATGAGGATCTCGTTCTCGCTGCCGAAGAGTTCGCGACTTTCAATAATCCTCGGCGCGCGCCCTGCCGGCGCCGGCAGGTCGGATGGACGTGCGAAATTATTGTCGTTGCTCACTGCAGTTCGGCCGCTTCGAGAGGGCAGGCCGCGTTGATTTCCCCGCATTTCCTGCCACGCAATTCGTTTACTATCTTGACTTCATTACTCATATTTATCTATGGACGCAATACCGGACTGGCATACTCAAGTTAGTTAGTGCCGGCTTGTGGACAAGCGAGGCGCGGGCCTCGTTTTGATCGTCCGCCGCAATGTTTGGAGTGGTGCCGATATGACGTTTTCCAGCCTCCCGATTGTTTCCGTTGCCCTTGTGGCTGTCCTTGCCGCCGGCGCCGTGCGCGCCCAGGAGGCGGCGCCGGCCGGTGCCTTGTCGATCGAACTCAATGAGGTCGCGCCGTCACAGAAGGGCTGCAAGCTCACCTTCGTTGCCGGCAACGAATTTGCGCAGTCGCTGAGCAAGGTCTCCTTCGAATTCGTGATCTTCGACCAGAAGGGCCTGGTCGAACGCATGGCGGTTCTGGATTTCCGTGATCTGCCCGCCGGCAAGACCAAGGTCCGGCAATTCGATCTTCCCGGCACCAACTGCGATGCGGTCAAGAGCTTGCTGATCAACGATGCGCCGGCCTGTGTCGGTGACGGCGTCCAGCCGAACGCTTGCATGAGCGGCATCAAGACCGGCTCGAAGTCGGCGGTCGAACTCAAGGGCTGAGGCAGAACAGCCCGTTCCGGGCAAGAATTTGCGTCGCCTTGTGCGGCGAAGGTAAGGCTGTAATGAAGCGTATCGTCATCTGGGCTGGGGCCGCCGTCTTCTCGCTTGCAACGCATGGCGTCGTCCTTGCGACGCTGTTCGGCGGCAATCCGCCGGAGACGCAACTCGACTTGATCGAGGGCGGGGAGAGTGTCGAAGTGGCCCTTCTCGGCGATGCCTTTGACGAGACACTTCAGGCGGGCGCCGTGTCCGACGTTGTCGAGCCCACGGAAGATGTTCCCGAAGAGGTCCAGCCGGCGGAGATACAGCCTGTCGAGGACGTGGCTCCGACGCAGGAGATCGCGGCCGAGGAACCCCATGACCTGACCGCCACGGAGGCGGACGTCATTCTGCCGGCTGAGGAGATGCCGACCTTGCAGGTCGCCGAGGCCATCGTAACGGCGAGCGTCGCGCCAGTTGAAACGGTGGTGCCGGAAGAAAAGCCCGAGGAGCCGAAGAAGGAAAAGGTCGAGAAGCCGGAGCCGAAGAAGGAGCCGGTGAAGAAGAAAAAGGTGACCCGCAAGAAGGCCGGCGACCAGGGCGAGCAGGCGCAGAACCAGATCAAGGGCAAGCTCGACGGCGACATCAAGGGGAACTCTGCCTCTGCGACCGGCAAGAGCGGCGCCTCCCAGGTGGGCAACGCCAACATGTCCAACTACGACGGCAAGGTGCGGGCCAAGATCAATCGCCGCTACAAGATTCCGTCCGAGGCACGGCGCCAGGGTATTTCGGGAACGACGACGGTCAGCTTCACCGTCACCGCAGACGGAGCCGTATCGCGGGTAAGGGTTGCCGGCAGTTCCGGTCACCCCGTGCTCGACAGTGCCGCAGTTGACGCGGTTCAAAGAGCAGCGCCGTTTCCGCCGTTTCCGGATGGCTCCGGCATGAACTCCAAGTCCTACGCGCTTCCGGTCGTCGCCAGCGTTCGCTGACGCCGCGGTGCGTTTTGTCCCGGCGGGTTCGGGCGCTCAAAAAATATGATGAAAAAACTCAAGTTTATACTTTACTCTGTTTATCAAGTTTAATAGGTTGCCCTTGTCACGCAGCCGATGGGCGTGTGTCGAGAGGATATCCCGATGTGACCGGCTGCCTGTGATGGCCCTTGTCGCACGATCAGGCGGAGAGGATTGCATGCGCGGCAAGCGTCATCAGAATGCGGCAAAGAACGGCAAGGGTCGCTCGGGCTCGGAACCGGCCGAAGCTCGCCCGGAGGCCGGCAAGGCGACGCTCGAAGGGCGCAGTTTCCTTTATGTCGGCGGCCGCGATTGCCAGGTGGCGCACTTGCGCGAAATCGCCAGCTCCTTTGGTGCCGAGCTGCTTCATCATGACGGCGGCCTGCGCGAGGCGGTCTCACGCATCGACCGGGTGCTGCCGTCCGTCGACTGCGTCTTCTGCCCGATCGACTGCATCAGCCACGACGCATGTCTTCGCGTGAAGACCGGTTGCAAGAAGTGGGGCAAGGCCTTCGTGCCGCTGCGCAACGGCTCGAAATCGAGCCTGGAGCGGGCACTGCAGGACCTGACCACCAGCCGCGACCAGCGATAATCCTCCGATCTGTTCCAAGACAAATGAGTTTGACGATGAACGAAGAACGTCCTGACCTGTGCATGATGATCGGTCTGCACAAGCTGGCGGCGCAGAATGGCGATGGCCTGGTGCCCGAGCTCTATGAAATCCTGACGCGTCGCGCGCGCATGCTCGATGAGAACGACAACGTCGCCGAGTTCCCGGCCTGGCAGACCCGCCCGCCGGTGCGCGATCCGCTTGGACTTGCGGAGCCGAAGGAAGCAACTATTCTCGCCTTTCCGCGCGCGGCCAACGATGCCGCCCGTAAAAAAGAAAGTGCCTAGATCATTTCGCTGTTTCGTTGAAACAATGAGATCTAGAGTCTTGAAACCACGCAACTCCGGACGGAAAACCGTTTCACACTTTTCCTGGAATTGCTTTGAGAGGTCCCGATGTTTGTTGCCATGAACCGTTTCCGTATCGCCATCGGCCACGAAGAGGCTTTCGAAGCCGTGTGGAAAGGGCGCGACTCCAGTCTCTCGGAGATGCCGGGCTTCGTTTCCTTCCATCTGCTGCGCGGCGATAGCGTGCCGGAGGAAGGCTATACGCTCTTCGTCTCGAACTCGGTCTGGAAGGACAAGGACGCGTTTTCGGCCTGGACGAAGTCGGAGAACTTCCGGGCGGCCCACAGGAGCGCGGGCGACAACAGGGCGATGTATCTCGGCCCGCCGAAGTTCGAGGGATTTTCCGCCGTCGAGGGTGCCTGACCCGGCGGGGCAGCCCGCTTTGATTTCAATCCTGTTCGCCTCCCGGATGGCCCATTCGGGAGGCGAATGCGTTTCAGGCTAGGCGGTCTTTTTCGGCAGGAAGGCGCCGAGCGAGATGGCGATCCAGCCGACCATGATCGTCGTGCCGCCAAGCGGCGCCGACATCGGAAAGAGGCCGTGGCCGGCGACATGGCGCATGGCGAGATCGGCCGAAAACAACGCCGTTCCGAGCGCGATCAACAGAGCTGCTACAGGCGCTGTGCGAAAGTTCGGCCAGGCGGCATAAAGTGCAACGAGTGTCGGCGCATGCGCCAGACACATCGCGGAAATGCCGGCGAGCAGCCGCGGGTCGGCCCCATGGGAGGCGCCGGCGGCGCTGACGACGCCGGTCAATCCCATCAGGCCGGCAACAAAAAGCGTTGTCGCGCGAAAGCCGCTGTTCGGCATGTCAGGTTATTCCTTGTTCTGCATGTGGAAGGCGAGCCGGGTGATCGGCTCGAGGATGATTTCGCGCAGCTTCGGATGGGCGACGGTTTCTTCCAGCGCGCGGGTAAAACAAAGGAGCCATTCGTCCCGCTCCTGCGGGCCAATCTCGGCGACGAAATGGCGGCGGCGCAGCATCGGATGGCCGCGCTTCTCGACATAGATGGGCGGGCCGCCGAGCCAGCCGGTGAGATACTCGTAGAACTTTTCTTCACTGCCCGAGAGGTCGGGCGGATGCACGGCGCGACAGCGCGCCGCTTCAGGCAATGTATCCATCAGCTCATAGAAACGGCGCGTGAGCCCTTGCACAGTCGGGTCGCCGCCGATTGCGTCGTAGAGGGTGGTGGTTTCCGTTTCGGCCATGCGCATGTCCTTCGTTCCATCGGTCCTAACCTGCAGTGCCCGTCCGAACAATGGGTTTTGGGGGCGGCGCTTTGCGGCGTTTCACCGCGGCGCATATCGGAAGTCTTGACAAACCGTCCAGACGGTATCTTTATGCGTTTATGACCGAAGCTCATCGACGCAAGAAACAGCCGGAACAGGTGCGCCAGCAATTGCTGGATGTCGCAGCACGCCTGTCGCATCAGCAGGGGATATCCGGCGTCACGCTCGATGCCGTCTCGCAGGCGGCGGGCGTCAGCAAGGGCGGGCTCCTGCACCACTTTCCGAACAAGCTCGCTCTGCTCGACGGGCTGTTCGACGATCTCGTGACGCGGTTCGACCGGGAGATCGAGGCGGCGATGGCGCGTGACCCGGTGGAGATGGGGCGATTTACCCGCGCCTATATCGACGTCTGCTTTGCGCTGGATCCTGCGACCGATGTACCGGGCTGGCGCATGCTGACGATCGCGCTCATCGCCGAGCCGCACCTGAAGGGCCGCTGGCGCGATTGGGTCAGCCAGCGGTCGGCGGAATTTGCCGAGACGGATGGCGCGCCTGGCTGTGTGCTCGCGCGCTTTGCCTGCGACGGCGTGTGGCTGGCCGATCTGATGCAAAGCCACGATCTCGACGCTGCGGCGCGAGCCGGTCTTGTTGAAAATCTCAAGGCGCTGTCAGCGCAATAGTCCGGAATGGAGACCACCATGAACCCCGCCATGCTCTACAGCGTTCTGGTCGCGGCGATCGTTTTCGAAGTGCTCGGCACCTCGGCGATGCAGGCGGCGCAGCATTTTTCGCGGCTGGGGCCGACAGTCCTGATGATGGTCTGCTACGCGATCGCCTTCTTCTTCCTGTCCTACACGCTGCGCTTCATCCCGGTCGGGATTGCCTATGCGGTGTGGAGCGGCCTCGGCATCGTGCTGATTTCGCTCGTCGGCTATTTTGCCTTCGGCCAAAAACTCGATCTGGCGGCGATCCTGGGGCTGGGCCTGATCATCGCCGGCGTGGTTGTGCTTAACCTTTTTTCAAAATCGACGTTCCACTGACGCGATCGCCTGGCGGTTTCAAGCGTTTTTCGCCGCCGCCGGCGCTGCTGTCGATTCACGCAGGATCAGCTCCACAGGCCACAGTTCCTGAACCTCGGCGACCGGTCGTCCCGCCAGCAGCTGCAGCACGAGATCGGCCGAGCGTACGCCGGCGGCGCGCATCGAGGAGCGTGTCGC
>JAESFW010000041.1_pt1 | contig 133286 bp, 133 predicted proteins | sample 9269481 | NCBI WGS metagenome assembly JAESFW01 (sample SAMN14515350, study PRJNA621654) | algae metagenome | isolation source: Lyngbya sp. HA4199-MV5 and co-occurring heterotrophs from soil with... | place: USA: Ahupuaa O Kahana State Park, Hawaii | collected 2009-07-21 | reverse complement strand
AGGAGGCGCAGCCGACGAAGCGGGACAGATATCCGCAAATCCTGCCCCCGCAACCAAATCAAAAAAAGCCCGCCTGGACATATCCGGCGGGCTTTTGGCGTTTCTGGGGACCCAACAGACAGACGGCGCATCACTGCTCCGACCGCCGCCTTCGCTGCGCCAGCGCCCCACGACCGCCCCGGGGCAGGGGGCGTCTTGCCCGTCCGAGCTTGCCCTACAGCGTTACCGCAATATTAATGATTGCAATCGATAGTTGCGGCATCATTGGCTCCCGTGAGAGCATGAGGCTGCTCGCATACGTGGAGGTGGCGGGCGCAGGAGCGCAGCGCACCTTGAGGTTCAGAGATGACGACAATTTCGCCGAGCATGAACGCTGCTATCGAAATCCTGCGACGGACCGTAGAGCCGGATCAGGACGCCGGTGTTGTCGATGCTTCAGACGGTATCCTCAAGGCGGCGAATGGCATCTCGGCCGAGCCGGGCCGGGCGACAACGCAAGCGACGGATGCCATCAACCGCAGTCTGCTTGAGACAAAGGCGAGGGCGGATGCCTTTATTGGCACGGCGCTCGAATTCGTGAACTCGGACCGGTTCAAGGTCAGTGATCCGGCTGTGAAGGAGACGCTGAAGGCGTTGCTCAGCGAGAACGGTGAATTTTTTGCCGCTCGCATGGAGGCCGAGCTTGCCAACGACCCGGATCTGAGGCGAGAAGAAGCGATGGCCATTGCGCTGACCGAGACCGTCCGCAGCAATCGCAGCCGTTTTGGTGAGGGCGAAATCGTCCTTGGCTACGACCTGAAAGATGTGCCCAACCAGATCCATTACGTCGCCGACGTGGAGGGTCATACCTCAGGCGGGTTCCTGGCACAGGCGGAAAATGAGGCCCGCACTGCGCTCGGAGAAGCGCAGAAGTGGCAAAAGAATGCGAAGGATGGCGCGAAGGAGGACGCCGGCGTGGCTGTGGACGCTGCCGAGCGCAGGCACCGGACCGTTTTCGCGATGCTGCAGGAGTGGAATACAATGTGGGCGAAGAAGTTCGGCTGGAAGGATGAGCCGGTGAACGCCCGCTAAGACCTCGGGCTGGGTGGTGTGAATGCGTCCATTCAGGAGTAAGCATCAGGTGCACTGGATTGCGTTTGCAGCCAAGGCAAGCAAGCGCATATCGGCGACGTCATTTTCGCCGATATGCGTGCGATAGCCTCGCGCGTCGTGTCGGGTGCGCGAAGGTCGTTCCAGCGCTTCGAATTGCTGCATATCTGGTTCTCTGATCGGCGACGACTGAAGGAAACACGCAGCAACGGCTGCGCTTTGCGCTACACTGTTGCGGCGAGCCAGGCGCGGGTTTCGCTGAGGATCTCGTCCGACAACTCCGGATTGTCGGTCATGCGCGCCAGGATCAGGGCGCCGATCATGGTGGCCGATGTGCCGATCGCGGCGCGGCGCTTTTGCGCACCATCGTCGCCCGGCGCAATCTTCCCGAGGCGCCCGAACTGCTTCTCCAAAAATGCCGTCATTTCCACACGCGCCGCGTGCGGCTGGCGGCTCGTCTCAGAACCCAATGCGGCAAGCGGACAGCCATGCCCGAAATCATCACGATGCTCCGGTGATAGGTAGCGCTCGGCGACCGTCGTAAGGTCCGTCGACGCAGAGCCGGTTTCCGTCTGCAATCCGGCCAGGGTCTGCGCGATCAGGTCATCCTTCGATTCGAAATAGCCGTAGAAACCGCCATGGGTCAGCCCGGCCTGCTTCATGACATCCGTCACGGTCACGGCCTCAAAGCCACGCTCGCGGAAGAGACGACCTGCCGCCTCCAGAATCGTTTTCCTGTTTTCCTCGACCTGCTTCCGGCTCACGCGCATCACTGCCTCCTGAAATTCTGGTTGACACTATACATGATGATGATCATATATACAAATACATGATGAGCATCATGAATAAACCAGGAGCTTTCCCGATGACCAATAAGCCTAGCGTTCTTGTAACCGGAGCCTCCACCGGCATTGGAGCAGTTTATGCGGAGCGGTTTGCACGCCGCGGCCATGATCTGGTTCTGGTCGCGCGCAACGCCGAGCGCCTTGAGACCCTTGCGACCCAACTTCGCAGCGAGACGGGCGTTGACGTCGATGTGGTGCCCGCAGATCTGACGGACGCACAGGATCTCTCGCGGATCGAGAAGCGGCTGCGCGAGGACGCACGCATCGGCGTGCTCGTCAACAATGCCGGCACGTCGATCCCGCGCGGCTTCCTCGAGCAGGATGGCGACGACATTTCCAGGCTGATTGCGCTCAATGTGACGGCCGTTACCCGGCTCGCCCACGCTGCAGCACCCCGATTTGCCCGCAGCGGCGAAGGCGTGATCATCAATGTCGCTTCCGTGGTGGGGCTTGCGCCGGAAATGGGCGCAACTGTCTACGGCGCGACCAAGGCCTTCGTCCTGTTCCTGTCACAGGGGCTCAATATCGAGCTGGCATCCAACGGCGTCTACATCCAGGCCGTGCTGCCGGCTGCGACCCGCACCGAGATCTGGGATCATGTCGGCGTTGACGTCAACACGCTTGCCGGCGTCATGGAAGTCGGCGATCTCGTCGACGCCGCCCTCGTCGGATACGACCGTCGCGAACAGGTGACGATCCCGCCGCTGCCGGACGCCGCGCAATGGGCGAGTCTTGACGCTGCACGCCAGGCAATGTTGCCGAATTTCGCGCAGTCCGAACCGGCGCGGCGTTATCGCTCGGCGGCATGACCTGTGGCACAGGACCGGGGCCGATGACGTCGTCGGCCTCGGCGTGCCGGCAGCGGCCACGTGTCCGCGACTGTCCTTCGGGTCTTTAGGGCTGCGCTCGCCCGCTTCGGCCGAAACCTTGCAAGCGTTTGCCAAGCGTCGTCAGGCTGGTAGAGATTGGGGATCAGAGATTCGAGCGTCCGGCCACATCGGACGGCGCTCGCAAGCCCCTTCAAGCCGACATTGACAGCGAGAGCGTAACGCCGATGAAGAAGTTCAATCTGGGAACAACCGACCTTTCCGTTTCCTCTGCCGTGCTTGGCCTGATGCGCATCGCCGATCTCAGCGATGATGCCATCGGCCGGCTGTACGGCAAGGCGCGCGACGTTGGCATCAATGTCTTTGACCATGCGGATATTTACGGCGGCGAGCTCAATGCCTGCGAGCGTCGCTTCGGCGATGCGCTGCGACTGAAACCGGCCGAACGCGAACAGATCGTCATCCAGAGCAAGTGCGGGATCCGCCGCGGCTACTTCGATTTCTCCCGCGACCATATCCTTCAATCGGTTGATCGCTCGCTCGCCGCGCTGAAGACCGACTATCTCGACCTGTTGCTGCTGCACCGCCCCGACGCCCTGGTGGAACCGGAGGAGGTGGCGGAGGCCTTCGACAAGCTGCAGGCGGCCGGCAAGGTCCGGCATTTCGGCGTGTCCAATCACACGCCGCGCCAGGTCGACCTCTTGAAAACGGCGGTCCGCCAGCCGCTCGTCGCCAACCAGATCCAGCTCAGCATCGCGCATGCGCCGTCTGTTGCTTTCGGCATCGCTGCCAACATGGCGGGGCTGGAGCAGTCGATCGACCGGGACGGTGAAGTGGTCGTCTATTCGCGCATCAATCGCATGACGCTGCAGGCCTGGTCGCCCTTCCAGCAGGGTTTTTTTGGCGGCGTCTTCATCGGCGACGAAAAGAATTTTCCGGAGCTCAACCGGGTGCTTGACGAACTCGCCGCCAAGTATGCCGTTTCGCCTTCGGCCATCGCCTATGCCTGGATCGCCCGCCATCCGGCCAACATTCAGGTGGTGCTCGGAACGACGAGCCCGGAGCGGCTGGCTGACATCGCGCCCGGCGCCGATATCACGCTGTCGCGCGAGGACTGGTATCGGCTCTTTACCGCCGCAGGGCACGTTCTGCCCTGATCTCAGTTTTCGTTCACATCAAAAAGGCCCGCTCGGATCCGAGCGGGCCTTTGTCTTTGAGCGATGAACCGAAGCCGGTCAGCTGCGCGGCTTCAGGTTCTCGGGGTCGTAGAGCGGCTTGTAGCCGACGCCGACGACCTCGACCGGGTAGGTTTCGGCGAAATACTCGACGTTAAGCTTGCGGCCGACCTGGCAATGGGACCAGGGCAGATAGGCAAGGGCGATGTTCTTGCCGATCGTTGGACCATAGGCGATCGAAGTGGTGTAGGAGCGGCGGCCTAGCTCGTCGACCAGTACCTTGCCGGTTTCCGGGTCGATGACAGGCAGGGTGCCGACCGGGTAGCGCTTCACGCCGTTCCTGTCGGTGTTTTCCGTCAGGACAAGCGTGCACAGCATGGCCGGCTGATGGTCACGCGCCTTGTATTCGAGATGCTTGGCCTTGCCGCGGAAATCGACGTCCTTGACCTTCGGGCGGGCAAGGTCGGCCTCGATCAGGTTGTACTGGGTGAGAAGATCGGCGTTCTGCAGGCGCAGGCTCTTTTCCATGCGGCGCGAGTTCGCGTAGGTCTCGACACCGAAGGCCATGACGCCGGTCGAGCGCAGAGCGTCCCAGACGGCAAGGCCGTCCTCGTACTTCATGTGCAACTCCCAGCCCTGTTCGCCGACATAGGAAATGCGAAAAGCGGTGACGTTTTTGCCCGCGATCTCGATCGGCTTGATCGCCGCAAAGGCGAAGTTCTCGATATCGAGGCCCGCGGGATCGGCAACCACCTTCTTCAGCGTCTCACGGGCGTTCGGCCCCCAGATGCCGATGGTGATGAACTTCTCCGAAACGTCGGTGATGGTGACGTCGAGGCCGCGGTCTTCGGCGACGCGGCGCATGTACTGGAAGTCGCGCGGGCCGGCATCGGCGCCGTTGACCAGGCGGCCGCGGTCGGCCATGCGGAAGACGGTGAAGTCGGCCCGCACCATGCCTTCGTCGTCGAGGAAGTGGGTGTAGATGCCCTTGCCGATGTTGGCGTCGCCGCCGATCTTGGCGGCACACAGCCATTCAAGCAGCTCGACATGATCAGGACCTTCGATGTCGACCATGTGGAAGTGCGAGAGATTGACGATGCCGCAATCCTCGCTCATCGCCAGATGCTCGGCATTGGACACGCGCCAGAAATGGCGGCTGTCCCACTCGTTTTCGCGCACCGGAACGCGGTCGCCGTACTTCTCCAGCAGATGCTCGTTGGCGGCATAGCCGTGGGCGCGCTCCCAGCCGCCGAGTTCCATGAAGTAGCCGCCGAGCTCCTTTTCGCGTTCGTAGAAGGGCGAGCGCTTGACGTTGCGGCCGGTGCCATAGGGCTCGCGGGTGTGCACGGCCGGATAATAGATCTTCTGCGCCGCCTCGAAGCAGCGGCCCTCGATGAACTTTTCTTCCAGCTGGTGCGGGTAGAAGCGGGAGTAGTCGATCGAGGCGTGGTCGATCTCGGTGCGGCCGTCGGTCATCCAGTCGGCGATCAGCTTGCCGTAGCCGGGACCGTCCTTGACCCAGATGGCGACGCAGTACCACAGGCCGCGCACCTTCTGGCTCTCGCCGCAGGAGGGGCCGCCGGCGGCAGACACCTGCAGCAGGCCGTTGAAGGAATGGCTCTCGTTATAGCCGAGTTCGCCGAGGATCGGCGTCAGCTCCATGGCGCGCTCGAGCGGCTCGATGATCTGCTCCATCTCGAGGTCGCGCTGCGAGGGCGACAGGCGCGCCTCGTGCTTTTCGAGGATGTGGCGGGGATGGCAGAGGCGCGGATTGGTGGTTTCGTAGTAGCCCCACTCGATCTGACCGCCTTCGGTGGTCTTCGGGTCGCCGGTGTCGCGCATATAGGCCGAGTTGCCCTGGTCGCGCAGAAGCGGGAAGCCGATTTCCTTGCCGGTGCCCTCGAATTCGTTGTACGGGCCGAAGAAGGTGAGGGGGTGGTCGACCGGCATGACCGGCAGGTCCTCGCCGACCATTTCGGCGATCAGGCGGCCCCAGATGCCGGCGCAGACGATGACATGGTCGGCCATGATCGTGCCGCGATGGGTGACGACACCCTTGATGCGGCCGTTCTCGACGATCAGCGACTTGGCCGGCGTGTTGCCGAAGACCTGCAGCTTGCCGGACTTTTCCGCCGCATCGACGAGCTTGCCGGCAACCGTCTGCGAGCGCGGAATGACGAGGCCGGCATCCGGGTCGAACATGCCGCCCATGACCTGATCTTCCTCGATCAGCGGGAACATTGCCTTGATTTCGGCCGGCGAAACATAATGGGCGCGGGTGCCGAATGCCTTGGCGGAGGACAGCTTGCGCTTGATCTCCTCCATCCAGACGTCGTCGCCGGTGCGCGCGACTTCCAGGCCGCCGATGCGGGCGTAGTGGCCCATCTTCTCGAAGAAATCGATCGAATATTGCGTGGTCCAGACCGACAGATAGTCATGGCTGGTGGTGTAGCAGAAGTCCGAGGCGTGCGCGGTCGAGCCGATATCGGTCGGCACGCCTGACTTGTCGATGCCGACGATATCGTCCCAGCCGCGTTCGATCAGGTGGTGCGCGATCGAGGCGCCGACGATGCCCCCCAGCCCGATGATTACGACTTTCGCCTTTTGCGGAAACTCTGCCATTGATTGCGACCCTGGTTGGATTGGATGCCGGATTTTAGGGCTTGAGATGCCCCGACCAGAGCCTGTCTACGACATTCTCATCAAACTGCACGACCAGAGCCGAGCAATTTCCGGATCGCGACAGATGGGTGGTCTGAACGGTCATGCCACTGATTTCGTGAGACAAAGCGCCCGTTGGCGCGATTGCGGGTATCCCTAGCATATCGCGAATTCGAACGCACCCGAATGCGTCATCGCGTTGGCCCTGTTTCCCGGGTGAACGCGGGGTTCGGGGGCCAAGATAATCCCATCGGGTAAGATTGACAGTGACCGCTGATGTTAATAAGTTCGGTAACAGAACGAATTAAAAGAGGTCCCCGTGAACGACAGTCTGCGCATCTCCCGGAAGTTCTCTCAGCGCTCCGTCATGGAGGCGATCGTCCAGGGCGGACCGATTTCGCGTGCGTCGATCTCCAAGCAGACCGGGCTGTCCAAGCAGACCATTTCCGAGATCGTCCGCGGCCTCGAAGAGGAGGGGTGGGTTCAGGAGACGGGGCGCACCAGCGGGCATGTCGGACGGACCGCCGTTACCTACGAACTGGTTTGCGATGCCGCCTTCATCATCGCCGTCGACCTCGGTGGCACGAAAGTGCGCGTGGCGATCACCGATCTTGCGTGCCAGATCTTCGCCGAGGATACCGCCCCGACCGATCCGCGCGGTGGCCGTTTCGTCGTCGAGCAGATCGCCGCCATGGCCTTCGAGGCGGCCGATCGGCAGAAAATTGCGCGCGAGAAGATTCGGCTCGCGGTCGTCGGTGTTCCAGGTGCCCCCTGTAGCGAGACCGGCCGGGTGTTGCTTGCGCCGAACATCGCCGGCTTCGACACCATGGATGTCGTCGGTGCCTTCGAGGAGGTGCTCGGCTTCGGCGCCATGCTCGAAAACGACGTCAATCTCGCTGTTCTCGGTGAAAACTGGCTGGGCCAGGGGCAGGGGATCGACAACCTGGCTTATGTGGCGCTCGGAACCGGCGTCGGCAGCGGCCTGATGGTCGGCGGCCATCTCGTGCGCGGCGTCAGCAACGCGGCCGGTGAAATGGGTTTCCTGCCGCTCGGCGCCGATCCGTTCGAAGCGGAATCGCTGCGCACCGGCGCCTTCGAGCGTGCCGTCGCCTCGCATGGCATGGCGGAACGCTACGCGGCGCTTTCTGGCAAGACCGTCGCGGTGCCTGCGATTTTCGCCAATGCGGAAGCGGGCGATGCGGCGGCGCTGACGGTGCTCGACGAAACGGCGCGGTTCCTGGCCGCTGGCGTTGCGGCGATCGCTGCGATTGCCAACCCGCAGAAGGTCATTCTCGGCGGATCGATCGGCCTTCGGCCGGAGATGCTGTCGCGGGTGAAGGCCTTCCTGCCGCAGTGCTTTCCCTATCCGGTCAATGTCGAGACGGGTGAGCTTGGAGCGCGTGCTGCAATCATCGGGGCGGCGGCGATCGGGCTTGGGCAACTGCACAATACGCTCTTCGGGGTCGATGCGCCGGATGGTCGCATCTCGCTGCCCCGGGCAAACGTCACGGCACTTCGGGAGGCAATCTGATGGCGGCGAAGGACGGTTTGGTCGAAGGCTTGCGCTCCGCGCTCGACCGCGAGGCGGCGATTGCGTTGTTTCGCGGCGCGATCGGACGCGAGAGCATTACCGGTAACGAGGCGAATTTTGTTGCCTATCTGGCAGACGCCATGCAGCGTCTTGGCCTTGAAGGGGTGACGACCGCCGAGTTCCTGCCCGGCCGCCCGAACATCTGGGCGGAGCGCAAGGGTGCCGGCAAGGGGCCACGGCTGCTGTTCATCGGCCATACGGACACGGTGCATGTCGATGGCTGGCGCGAGCACTGGGCCGGCACCGAGCGCGAGGATCCGTTTGCAGCGCCGATCATCGACGGCGCCGTCTGGGGGCGCGGCTCGGGCGATCTCAAGGCGGGCATCTGTGCGTCGCTTGCCGCGCTGTCGTTGCTCGACAAGGCCGGCGTTGAGTTGGCCGGCGACGTGGCCTTTGCCTTCGTCGGCGACGAGGAAAGCGGCCAGCCTGGCACAGGCGTCTCGGCCGGCATCAAGGATCTGGTCGGCCGGATCGAGGCGGGCGAGATCGCGCGTCCGGATTTCGTCGTCTATGTCGAGCCGACCCGGCTTTCGGTCTATCCGGCGCAGATCGGCTTCTTCATCACCGACATCACGATCACGGGAAAGTCGGCCTATTTCGGAGTGCCTGAGCTCGGCAAGGATGCGTTGCGCGCCAGCCACGCGGCAATGTCGGCGCTCTGGCAACATTCCGACGAGATTGCCGCACGCGCCGAGCACAAGCTGATCGGTCGCAGTTTCCTCTTGATCACCGGGCTTGCCGGAGGCGGCTACATCGCCGTGCCCGAGCGCTGCACCCTGTCGCTGATCCGCAAGCTCCTGCCGGGGGAATCGCTCGACACGGCGGCGGCCGAGATCGAGGCGGCCGTTCGGGCTGCGATCACCGATCCGGAGGTCTCTGTCGAGTTTTCCTATCCGGCCGGCCGCGACCATGCGCTTGGCGGCACGGCTGCCGAGATCGACGAGGCGGCAACCGAAGTCGGCACGCTGTCGGCGTCCATGGCCGAGGCCATGGTTGGACGCGGTCAGATCGAAGGGGCGCCCTTCTGGTCGGAATCGCCCTTCTTCGTCAATCGCCTCGGCGTGCCGGCCGTTTATTGCGCACCGGGCGATATCAGGAATTGCCACACCTACGAGGAGCGGGTCGAGGTTGAGGAATACCTCGCCGGCGTCGTCGGTTTTGCCGCCTTCATGGCCCGCTACTGCGGCGTCGTGGACTGAACTGCCAAACAAGAGGGAGAACGACAATGCTTTTGAAGAAATTGATGGCTGCTGCGCTCGTCAGCGGTTTCGTGCTTGCCGCAAATGCCGCTTCCGCCCAGACCGTCGGTCCGTCGGGTGAGAGCGCAACGCCGAGCGCCGATGTGGCCCTGACCGACGCCGATATCGGCGCGCTCAAGGGCAAGGGCTACAAGGCGGCGCTGCTTTGGCACACCTCGTCCGACTTCACCAATGCGGTCTCGGCTGGCGCCAAGGACGAGTTTGCCCGCGCCGGCGTCGAGATCGCGGTGACGACGGACGCCGGCTTCGACGCCGCCCGCCAGCGCAGCGACATCGAGACCGCGCTTGCGGCCAAGCCGAACGTCATCCTGGCCCTGCCGCTCGATCCGGTGACCTCGGCCGAGGCCTTCCGCCAGGCCGTCACCGACGGCAGCAAGCTCGTGTTCCTCTCCAACCTGCCGAGCGGCTATAAGCAGGGCGCCGACTATGCCTCGATCGTCACCGACGATCTTTTCCAGATGGGCAAGCAGGCGGCCGACGCGCTGGCAAAGGCAATAGGAAACAAAGGCAAGGTCGGCTACATCTTCCATGACGCCAGCTACTACGTGACCAACCAGCGCGACCAGGCGTTCAAGTCGACGATCGAGAAGGATTATCCTGACATCAAGATCGTGGCCGAACAGGGGATTTCCGACCCGGCACGCGCCGAGGAGTTGGCAAGCGCCATGCTGCTGCAGAACCCTGATCTCGACGGCATCTATGTGACCTGGGCGGAACCTGCCGACGGCGTGCTTTCGGCGCTGCGTTCGAGCGGCAACACCAAGACCAAGATCGTCACTCTGGACCTTGCTGAACCCGTCGCGCTCGACATGGTCAAGGGCGGCAACGTTACGGCACTGGTGGCCGACAAGGCCTATGAACTCGGTCGCGCGATGGCGGCTGCTGGCCTGAAGTCGCTGCTCGGCCAGCAGACACCCGCCTTCGTCGTCGCGCCCGCGTTGACCGTCACCAAGGACAATGTCGCCGACGGCTGGAAGCAGTCGCTCAACCGCGATGCGCCGCAATCGGTGCTCGACGCGGCGAAGTAATCCGGTCAGCCGCCGGGAGAGAGGACGCTTCCGGCGGCATCATCCAAAAGGGAGGCAGATATGCATAGGGCAGTGAAACACTTCGCTTTGCTGGCAACGGTCTTTGCCGCGACGTCAGGCTTTGCGGCTGATGGCAAGACCACGGGTCCGCACGGAGAGGCCCCGACGCCGGCAAGCAGCCTGACGCTGACATCGGCGGAAGAGCAGCAGATCAAGGACGGCAAGTTCACCGCAGCGCTCGTCTGGCACGAGATGAGCGAGTACACCAACGCGGTCAACAGCGGCGCCCATGACGAGTTCAAGCGGCTCGGCATCGAGGTGGTGGCGCAGACCGACGCCGGTTTCGATGCTGCGCGCCAGAAGGCCGATGTCGAAACCGTGCTTGCCAAGAAGCCCTCGATCATCCTGTCGCTGCCGGTCGATCCGGCGACGGCTGCCGTCGTCTACGATCCGGCCCGCACGGCCGGCGTGAAGCTCGCCTTCGTCGACAATTCGCCGGCCGGCTACGAGCACGGCAAGGACTATGTGACCATCGTCTCCGACGACCTCTTCCAGATGGGCAACAAGGCGGCCGTCGCCATGGCCGACGCGCTCGGCGGCAAGGGCAAGCTCGGTTACATCTATCACGACGCCGATTTCTACGTGACCAACCAGCGCGACGGCGCCTTCAAGTCGACGATCGAGCAGGACTATCCTGACATGAAGATCGTTGCCGAAGCCGGCATGGCGGATCCCGCCCGCAGCGAAGAGATCGCGCAAGGCATGATCACCCAGAACCCGGATCTCGATGGTATCTACGTGACATGGGCGGAACCCGCGCTCAGCGTGCTGTCGACGCTGCGCGGCGCCGGCAACACCCACACCAAGATCGTCACGCTCGACCTCAACGAGCCGGCAGCGCTCGACATGGTCAAGGGTGGCAACATCGCGGCCCTCGTCGCCGACGAGGCCTACAATATCGGCGTCACCGCAGCGCGTGCCGCCGCCGGCTCGTTGGTCGGCAAAAAGGCGGAACCCTTCCTGGTGGTCGACTCGCTTGCCGTCACCAAGGCAACCGTCGCCGATGGCTGGAAGAAGTCCCTGAACAAGGATGTGCCCGCGACGATCGCGGATGCGATGAAGTGATGCCCGCCGCATGCGTCCCGGATCGTCGTCGATTTGGGACAAAACATGCAGCTTCTTATGGTGCTACGGCGACCTTTGCATGTCTGGCAAGACGCGCGGCGCCGTAGTGCAGGGGGCGGTCCCCCTGCCTTCGGAGGAAGAATGATGTCCAGTGCCCATTCCAGCGCGAGCGGCCAGCCGGCAAGCCTCGTCAACCGCCTCAACCTGCAGCAGTACGTCGTCTATCTCGGCTTCCTGGCGATCTTTCTGTTCTTCGCCATCGTGCTTCGGGACAGCGGCTTCCTGACCGTTCGCAACCTGTCGAACATCATGCTGCAGACGGCGCCGGTGACGATCATGGCGATCGGCCTCGTCTTCGTCATGTCGGCGGGGGAGATCGATCTCTCGATCGGCTCGACGGTCGCCGTCTCGGCGCTGGCGGCTGCGGTGACCGTCAACGACTATGGCCTCGCCGCGGGCGTCGTCGCCGGCATTGGTGCAGGCCTCGTGATCGGGCTCCTGAACGGCTTGCTCGTCGCCTATGTGAAGCTGCCGTCGTTCCTGGTGACGCTTGCGACGCTCGGGCTCTTTGCGGGTGTCTCCCGCTCAATGACCAACCTGCGCTCGATCCCGGTGACCGACAGCACCTTCACCGGCTTCTTCGGCTCGGGCTCATTCCTCGGTGTTCCCTCGTTGATCTGGTGGACCATCGTCGCTGTCGTCTGCGGCCACATCATCTACCGCGAGACCCGTTTCGGCGCCCATGTCCTGGCGACCGGCGACAACAGCCGGGCGGCGAGCGTTTCGGGCATCAGCGTACCGCGCATCCGGCTGGCCGTGCTGATGATCAGCGGCGGTCTCGCCGGTCTCGCGGGCCTGCTTTACGCCGGCCGTCTGCAGGCGGCGAAGTACACGCTCGGCGAGACCGATCTGATGACGGTGATTGCCGCCGTCATCGTTGGCGGCACGCTGCTCAACGGCGGCAAGGGCACGATCATCGGCGCGCTCGTCGGCTCGCTGATGATGGGCATGCTCAACAACGGCCTGATCCTGATGGGCCTTTCCGTTTCCGACCAGATGATCGTTCGCGGTCTCATCATCCTCGCTGCGGTCGCCGTGTCGCTGCGCGAAAAGTCCCGCTGAAGGAGGCTTCCCATGTTTCTCGACGTTCTGCGCCGCCGCAACCCGGCCTTCATCGAAGCTGCGATGGCTCTGCACCAGCAGGGCAAGCTCCCGGCCAACGCCTATGTTCTCGATCTCGATGCGGTCGAGGCCAATGCGAAGGTCTTGAGCGACGAGGCCCGCCGCCTCGACCTGAAGATCTTCGCCATGACCAAGCAGGTCGGCCGCTCCAGCTCCTTCTGTGACGCGGTCCAGCGCGGCGGCATCGACCGTTCGGTCGCCGTCGACATGGCCTGCGCCCGCGCCACCCACAAGGCCGGTCTGAAGGTCGGGCACCTCGGTCATCTGCAGCAGGTCGCGCGCCATGAGGCAGCCGCCGCGGCGAAAACGTTCCGGCCTGACTACTGGACGGTGTTCAACGACGAAAAGGCCGGGGAGGCGGCGTCCGGTGCAAGGGCCGCCGGCTACCGGCAGGACCTGCTCGCCCGCATCCGCGCGGAAGGTGATACCTTCTACCGTGGCCACGAGGGCGGCTTCGATGCCGCCGACATTGCTGCGGTCGCCGATCGGATCGATGCGCTCGACGGCGGCCGTTTTGCCGGCATCACCACCTTTCCGGCGCTGCTCTTCGATCATGAGCGTCGCAAGGTTCTGCCGACACACAATCTCTCGACGCTTTCCAAGGCGGCCGAGGCGCTTGCCAAAGCGGGCCGCAGGGGCATCGAGGTGAACGCGCCGGGCACGACCTCCAGCGTCCTGCTGGCGGCGCTTGCCGAAGCAGGTGCTACCCAGTGCGAACCGGGTAACGGCCTGCATGGGACGACGGCGCTGCATGTGATGGAGGACCTGCCTGAGCTCCCCGCCGTGCTCTACCTCACCGAGGTCTCGCATCTTTCGGGGGGCAAGGCCTATTGCTTCGGCGGCGGCTTTTACATCGATCCGATCTTCAAGGACTATGACGTCAAGGCGATCGTCTCGGCCGAGCCGACCACATCCGCCTCGGCCCTTCGAAGCGTCGAGGTGCCGCCGCCCTCGGCGATCGACTACTACGCGATGATCGACGCCAGCGGTGCGGCAGCACCCAAGCCCGGCGACACGGCCGTGTTCGGTTTCCGCGGCCAGGCTTTCGTCACGCGCGCCTATGTCGTCGGCGTCTCCGGAATCTCCAAGGGCGCGCCAAAGGTGGAAACGATCGAAAACGGTTTCGGCGAAACCGCGGCCTGGCCGGTTTGAGGGGCGACGTCATGACCATGAACACGAATTCCGCACACGAACCGGTCCTGAAGCTCAAGGATATCCGCAAGACCTTTGGCGGCGTCACCGCCATCGAGAACTTCTCGCTGGACGTCCGTCCGGGCGAGATCGTTGCGCTCGTCGGCGACAATGGCGCCGGCAAGTCGACGCTGATCAAGATCATCTCCGGTGTCTACACGCCGACCTCGGGCACGATCACCATCGAGAATGAGACCGTGGCGATGTCGAACGCCACGATGGCGCGCGCCCACGGCATCGAGGTCGTCTACCAGGACCTTGCGCTTGCCGACCAGCAGACGGTCTACATGAACATGTTCCTCGGCCGCGAGCCGGTAAACCGCTTCGGCCTGCTCGACCGTCGGCGGATGATTTCCGAGACCGAGACGCTGGTGAAGGAGCTGGACGTGCGCATCCCCTCGGCGCATGCGACGATCCGCGATCTCTCCGGCGGTCAGCGGCAGGGCGTTGCAATCGCGCGTGCTACCCATTGGGCAAGCAAGCTGATCCTGCTCGACGAACCGACGGCAGCACTTGGCGTTGCCGAAACCGCCAAGGTGGAGGAGATCGTCGAATCCCTGAAGCGCCGCAACATCGGCGTCTTGATCATCAGCCACAGTCTCGATCAGGTGTTCAAGCTGTCGGATCGTATCTGCGTGCTGCGTCGCGGCAAGCAGATCGGCATTCGCGAGACGGCGAAAACCGACAAGAACGAGATCATCGCGATGATCACCGGGCTTCAGCAACATTGACGTGACGGAGAAGCAGCGGTGCCGCCCATCGGGCGGCGCCGTTTGTGGTCACGGTGCGGCACCAAAGAAGGTGAGACGGCTGAAGAGCACGTAGTGGGATTCCGAGGCCATCAGCGCCACGAAGACCAGCACCAGCAGCGGTGGCAACAGGATCGCGTAGATCAATGCCAGTCGCTCCCAGGCCATGTGCATGAAGATCGCGACGATGAGCCCTGCCTTCAGCATCATGAAGATCAGGATCAGCGACCATCTGAGATAGCCCTGCAGCCCGACATAGTCGACGAGGTAGGAGAAGGTGCTGAGCACGAAAAGCAGCAGCCAGACGACCAGGTAGAGACCGATCGGATGCTGCTGGTGGGTTTGCGCCGGCACCTGCGTTTGTGTCTGCGGTGAAGTGTGGGTGTGGATCGTCGTCTCTGTCATGGCCATGCCTCACCACAGATAGAAGAATGCGAAGATGAAGACCCAGACGAGGTCGACGAAGTGCCAGTAGAGGCCTGTGATTTCGACGATCTCGTATTGGCCCTTTCGGCTGGTAAAGAAGCCGCGCTTGCCGGTTTCGAAGTCACCGCGCCAGACCTTGCGGGCGATGATCAGCAGGAAGATCACGCCGATGGTCACGTGGGTGCCGTGGAAGCCGGTGATCATGAAGAAGGTCGAGCCGAACTGCGCCGCCCCCCAGGGGTTGCCCCAGGGCCGCACGCCCTCGCTGATCAGCTTGGTCCATTCGAAGGCCTGCATGCCGACAAAGGTGGCGCCAAAGAGGGCGGTCAGCACCATCAGCATGGCGGTCTTCTTGCGATCGTGGCGATAGCCGTAGTTGACCGCCATCGCCATGGTGCCGCTCGAGGTGATTAGCACGAAGGTCATGATGGCAATCAGGATCAGGGGAACATCCGAGCCGCCGATATGGAGCGCGAAGACCTCGCTCGGATTGGGCCAGGGAACGGCCGTCGACATGCGCGCCGACATGTAGGCGACAAGGAAGCAGCCGAAGACGAAGGTGTCGCTCAAGAGGAATATCCACATCATCGCCTTGCCCCAGGAGACGTTCTTGAACGTCCGCTGGTCCGACGCCCAGTCGGCGGCAAAACCCGCGAGCCCCGCCGGGCGGTGGAGCGGCTCTCGGACAGTCGAATGCGTCTCGACGGACATGCCTTGGCTCCTTCAGGTCAAGAGGGATCGGCAGAGCTCGACGAAGTCGTTGGCCCAGCCGGAAAAGAGCGCGAAAAGCACCAGCCATACGGCCAGCATGAAATGCCAGTAGGTGCCGCAAAGCGTGATCGACAGCACGGCCTTGTCGCCCATCGGCTCGCTGCGGGTCTTCACGATCACCCGTGAGAGCGCAAAGAGCCCGCCGAGGATGTGCAGGCCATGCATGCCCGTGATCATGTAGAAGAAGCTGTTGGCGGGGTTGTCGGCGAGCAGAAAGCCGGCGTCGGTGAGTTCGCGCCAGGCGAAGACCTGGCCGGCGAGGAAAGCGAGACCCGTTGCAAGGGCGGCGATCAGTGCCGTGCGGCTCGCCTCGTCGCGGTGATGCTCGGCCGTGACGCGGGCCGCATGCAGAAGCAGGCTGCCGAGACCGAGGATGGCGGTGTTCAGCCAGAGGATTTTCGGCATCGGCGTCGACCACCAGTCGGTGGAGGCCATGCGCATGAAATAGGCGCTGATGAACAGCGTGAACAGCGCGCCGACGACCACGAGAAAGACGCCGAGCCCGATTTGCGCCGGGGCGACGCCAGGCGATCCGTGGGGTCGGGGATCATGGGCGTGGCCGACCTCAAGCCAGGGCTTCGAAAACAGCCGCTGATGCGCCAGCCACCAGCCGGCGATCAGGAGAACGACTGCGAGGAAGACCAGGGTGACGCTCATGAGGCCTCCTCCGCTCCAAGCCCTGTGGAGCCCGGCTGGTTTTGCGGGATAAAGTCCTCGGCCGCCCCCGGCACGCTGTAGTCATAGGCCCAGCGATAGACGACCGGCAGTTCCTTCCAGTTGCCGTGGCGCGGCGGTGTCTCCGGCGTCTGCCATTCGAGCGTCGTTGCCCGCCACGGGTTTCCGCCGGCCTCGCGGCCATGGCGGATGCTCCAGATGAGGTTGAACAGGAAGACGATCTGGGCGGCGCCGACGATGAGCGCCATGATGGTGATGAACTCGTTGAGCGTATGGGCGGAGGCCGGAACGAAGGCGGTTTCGCCCATCTCGTAGTAGCGGCGCGGCATCCCGATCAGGCCGAGATAGTGCATCGGGAAGAAGATCAGATAGGCGCCGACGAAGGTCACCCAGAAATGGATCTGCCCGAGCGCTTCGTTGAGCATGCGGCCGGTGATCTTCGGGTACCAGTGATAGATCGCGCCGAAGATGACGAGGATGGGCGCGACCCCCATGACCATGTGGAAATGGGCAACGACGAACATGGTGTCGGAGAGCGGCACGTCGACGACGACGTTACCGAGGAAGAGGCCCGTCAGCCCGCCATTGACGAAGGTGACGATGAAGGCCAGCGCAAACAGCATCGGCAGGGTCAGATGGATGTCGCCGCGCCAGAGCGTCAGCACCCAGTTGTAGACCTTGAGCGCCGTCGGCACGGCGATGATCAGCGTGGTGGTGGCAAAGAAGAACCCGAAATAGGGGTTCATGCCGCTGACATACATGTGGTGCGCCCAGACGATGAAGGAGAGCGCGCCGATGATGACGATCGCCCAGACCATCATGCGGTAGCCGAAGATGTTCTTGCGGGCGTGAGTGCTGATCAGATCCGAGACGATGCCGAAGGCCGGCAGCGCGACGATGTAGACCTCCGGGTGACCGAAGAACCAGAAGAGATGCTGGAAGAGGATCGGGCTGCCGCCGCCGTGCTGCAACTGCTCGCCCATCTCGACGATCGCCGGCATGAAGAAGCTGGTGCCGAGTACGCGGTCAAACAGCATCATGACGCAGGCGACGAAGAGGGCAGGAAAGGCGAGAAGCGCCATCACAGTCGCGGTGAAGATGCCCCAGACGGTGAGCGGCATGCGCATCAGCGTCATGCCGCGCGTGCGGCCCTGGAGCACGGTGACCACATAATTGAGGCCGCCCATGGTGAAGCCGATGACGAAGAGGATCAGCGACGACAGCATCAATATGATGCCCCAGTCCTTGCCGCCGGGCGTGCCCGACAGCACCGCCTGCGGCGGATAGAGCGTCCAGCCGGCGCCGGTCGGCCCCCCGGGGGCAAAAAAGCTTGCGACGAGCACGAGCACGGCCAGCAGATAGAGCCAGTAGCTCAGCATGTTGGCATAGGGAAACACCATGTCGCGCGCGCCGAGCATCAGCGGGATCAGGTAGTTGCCGAAGCCGCCGAGGAAAAGCGCGGTCAGAAGGTAGATCACCATGATCATGCCGTGCATGGTGATGAACTGGTAATAGCGCTCGGCATCGATGAAGGCGAAGACGCCGGGAAAGCCGAGCTGCAGCCGCATCAGCCAGGAGAGCACGAGCGCGACCATGCCGATGGCGATGGCGGTCGACGCATATTGCACGGCAATGATCTTGGCATCCTGGCTGAAGACGTAGCGCGTCCACCAGCTATGGGGATGATAGAGCTCCACGTCCTCCACTTCCGCGGGGCCAATCTGTTCGCCCGTGCCATGCCGGATATCGACCATCTGCGAGAACCTCCCAACACCGGACCGTCTTGGTCCAACGCTTGAAACACGCAATTCCCAAACGCCGAACGCCGGAACTGCTATCGCTCACGGGCGGGATGCGGGCGGAAAACCGCGACGACTTCTCCTCATCCCGCCTGGCCGTCGGGGCGCCTCCTACTGCGCCGGGGCGGCATTTCCTGCCTGCGCCGTTTCCTTCGTCTCTGTTCCTGCCTGTGCCTGCAATTGCTGGAATGTCGTCTGTTGCGAAAGCCAGGCCTGATAGTCCTCGGCACTGTCGACGACGACGGTGCCGCGCATCTGGGGATGGCCGACGCCGCAGAGTTCGGCGCAAAGCACCTCGAACGTACCGGTGCGCGTCGGTGTCAGCCAGAAGTAGGTGACCATGCCCGGCACCATGTCCATCTTGGCGCGGAACTCCGGCACGTAGAAGTCATGCAGCACGTCGACGGAGCGCAACAGCATCTTCACCGGCTTGCCGACCTCCAGATGAAGTTCGCCGCCTTCGATGACGACATCATCGAGCGAGGCCGCGTCGTTGCGGTTGAGGCCGAGCGAATTTTCAGGCGTGATGTCGCGGGTCTCGGATGTCCCGAGCTTGCCGTCGGCGCCGGGCAGCCGGAAGCTCCACAGCCATTGCTGGCCGACGACTTCGACTTCGGTTGCGCCGTCGGGAACGGTGACGAACTGGTGCCAGACGAAAAGGCCGGGGGTCAGCATGGCGGCGACGCCGAGCGTGGTGCCGCCGGCAAGCCATCCTTCAAGCTTCCTGTTTTCCGGTTCATAGGCCGCCCGGTTTCCCGGGCGGTGCCGAAAACGCAGCACGCAATAAGCCATGAAAAGCACGACGGCGACGAAGACGGCGCCGGTGATCCAGAAGGTAATGATGAGCGTGTTGTCGATGTAATTCCAGTTGGACGCGATCGGCGTCCACCACCAAGGGCTCAACAGATGGAACAACACCGACCCGACGGCCACCAATACCAGAATAACTACCACGGCCATTTCTGTCCCTCCTCGCCGCTGGCGGCTGTGGGCATGAATACGCAATCCGTAGAGCTCTGCGGCATGATTCCCCCTGATTAAAGGACAGAAACATGCAGGAATTCAAAGTGCTACGCGCTTGACAAGGCGCGCGGCGCTGCAGGTGCAATTATTGCACGAACGTCAAATAGTCGCAATTCACCGCCTCAAACGGGACGACGCTTGCGTTTAGTCTTCGCAGGCTACTGCGAATACTGTTTGAGATAGGCGATCAGGTTGGAGATATCCGTGTCGTCCTTCAACCCGGCAAAGGCCATCTTCGTGCCCTTCACCTTGGTCCTCGGATTGTGCAGATAATCGCGTAGATGCGCCTCGTCCCAGACGAGCCCACCCTTGCCGGCATCGATCATCGCCGGAGAGTAGCTGAAGTCGGCATGGGTGCCGGCCGTTCGTCCGAACAGATGGTTGAGCGATGGCCCGACCTTGTTGGTGTCGCTGTCGGCCACGTGACAGACGGCGCATTTCTTGAAGACGGTGGCTCCGGCTGTTGCGTCGCCCTCTTGCGCGAGGGTTGCGAGCGGACAGAGCATGGTTGTCGAAAAGGCAAGGGCAACAACAAGAATTCGCATGACACTTCCTCAAAGTCGCCGGGCGCAGGCAAGGAAGGCTATCGTCAATCTGTCGTTTTGGCGGTGCTTGCTTCTCTTAAGTTGGCGCCACGGCGGTTGATACTTGCGACACGACGACGGTACGCCTCGCTTTGTGGAAGTCAACCGGCGCAGCCGACAGGTCGCCGGCTGCGCCTAAATTTTCACCAATGATGTTGTCGCACGGTCAGACGCGATTGCCCTCGGCGTTGAAAAAGTGCAGCCGCTCGACCGGCAGGCGCACGGCAAGAGTACCTGACGCGTTGAGGAACCGGCGGTCGTTGGTGAAGGCCTTGAAGCCGGCGCGACCGAAGGAGAGGTGCAGGATGATGCCGAAGCCGGTTGGCTCCACAAGGTCGACATTGGCTTTCAGCGCGTCCGGTCCTTCCACGCCGATTTCGACGTGTTCCGGTCGAATGCCGAGCGTGGCGCGGGCGCCTTCGGACAGGGCAGGATGCTGCTGTGCCGGAATGGTGACGCCGCCTTCCGTCTCGAAGCGCGGCGCGGTGCCGTTCCGGTAGGTGCCTTCGAAGAAGTTCATGCCGGGCGAACCGATGAAGCCGGCGACGAACAGGTTGGCGGGGCGGTCGTAGAGATCGAGCGGGCTCCCGACCTGCTGCACGAAGCCGCCGTTCATGGCGACGATGCGGTCGGCGAGCGTCATGGCCTCGATCTGGTCGTGGGTGACGTAGATCGAGGTGGCGCCCAAGTCCTTGTGCAGCTTCTTGATCTCGGCGCGCATCTGTTCGCGCAGGCGCGCATCGAGGTTCGACAGCGGCTCGTCGAAGAGAAACGCCTTGGGCTCGCGCACGATGGCGCGGCCCATGGCGACGCGCTGGCGCTGGCCGCCGGAGAGTGCGCGGGGGCGACGCTCGAGCAGCGGGTCGAGGCCGAGTTTGGCGGCCGCCCCCGAAACGACGCTTGCGATCTTCTCCTTGGCGGTTTTCCGGAGCCTCAGGCTGTAGCTCATGTTCTTGGCGACCGACATGTGCGGGTAGAGCGCATAGGACTGGAACACCATGGCGATGTCGCGGTCCTTCGGTGCGAGCTCATTGACGCGTTTGCCGGCGATGCGGATTTCGCCAGAGCTGACGCTTTCAAGACCTGCAATCATGCGCAGAAGCGTGGACTTGCCGCAGCCGGACGGGCCGACGAGCACGACGAACTCGCCGTCGCCGATTTTCAGGTCCACATCGTGCAGGACCGGGTGGATGCCGTAGGATTTCTGGATGTTGGCGATATCGATGGAAGCCATGGGATGATCCTCAGCCTTTGACCGCGCCGGCCGTGAGGCCCTGGACGAGATAACGTTGAATGAGCAGGAAGAAGAGGCAGGCGGGGATGAGCGCCAGCACGCCGGCCGCCATCATCTGCCCGAAATCGACCGAGAACTTCGACACGAAGGACAGAAGTCCGACCGGGAAGGTCGCCTGGTCGTTGCCGGAGATCAGCATCAGCGAGAACAGAAGCTCGCTCCAGGCGGCAGTGAAGACGAAGCCGAGGGTTGCGGCAATGCCCGGCAACGTCAGCGGCAGGATGATCTGGCGGAAGGCGACGAACTGGGTGGCGCCGTCGATCATCGCCGCCTCCTCCAGGTCCTTCGGAATACCGTCGAAGAAGGACTGCATCAGGAAGGTGGCGAAGGGCACGTTGAAGGCGGTGTAGACGATGACGAGGCCGGTCAGGCTGTTGGTCAGTCCGAGCGGCGACAGGATCTTGAAGATCGGAGCCACCAGCATGACGAGCGGAAACATCTGCGTCAGAAGCATCAGCGCCACCAACCAGTATTTGCCGCGGAAATTGAAGCGTGACAGCGCGTAACCCGAGAGCGAGGCGAGGATGGTGACGATGACGGCGGTGGAGCCGGCGACGATCAGGCTGTTCTTGAAGAACACCGGAAAGGCGCTGTGGCGCAGCACGAAATCGAAATGTTCGAGGCTCGCGCGCGACGGCCACATCCGAATGCCTTCGGAATAGAGCAGGTCGTTCGGGGTGACCGCGACCTTCAAGAGCCAGTAGAGCGGGAAGAGCGCGAAGGCGATATAGGCAAGGATGGCCAGCCGGTGCGCGATCAAGAGGAAAAGCGGTTTGGCGCGCATCGGGTCAATCCTTGCTCAGCAGCCATTGCCGCAGGATGACGATCAGCATCGAATAGGCGAGCAGCAGGGCCAGAAGCACGAGCGCAATCGCCGAGGCGTAACCGAAATCCAGCCGCTTGAAGGCTTGGGTGAAGATATAGCTGGCGACGATCTGGGTGCGGTCGGCCGGTCCGCCATTGGTCATGACGATGATCAGGTCGGCGAAGTTCGAGATCCAGACTGTGCGCAGCAGGATGGTGATGGCGATGGTCGGTGCCAGGAACGGCAGGGTGATCGAGAGGAAGCGTTGCACCGGGCCGGCGCCATCGATGCTCGCGGCCTCATAGAGGTCGCGCGGGATTGCCTGCAGGGCGGCAAGCAGCGTGATCGCAAAGAACGGAATGCCCCACCAGACATTGGCGATGATCGGGCCCCACATGGCAAGCTGAGGATCGGAGAGGATGTTGTTCGGCTCGCTCATGAGTCCGAGCGCGTAGAACCAGTGCGGCAAGGGGCCGACCACGGGGTTGAAGAGCCAGGCCCAGTTGAGGCCGGCAAGGAAGCTCGGAACGGCCCAGGGCAGGAAGACGAGGGCCTGGGCGAGGCCGCGACCGTAGAAGGGTTTGTCGAGCAAAAGTGCCAGGATCAGGCCGAAGGTGAACTGGAAGAACACCGAGGCGCCGGTCCACCAGAGCGTGTTGCGCAGCGCCCGGTAGAAAGCCTGGTCCTCCGACAGTGCCCGGAAATGATCAAGGCCGATATAGGCGCCCGAGAACGGGTTCAGGAGCTGGATATCGCGGAAGGCGTAGGAAACGCCGAGCACCAGCGGCACCAGCATGACGGTGACGATGAGGATCAGCGCCGGCGCGCTGTAGAGATAAGGTGCGGCGCCATCGGCGATGCGCTTCTTGAGCGGCGTCCTGCTTTCAGGCAGGCCGCTTTGTCGGGCGACGTAGGCCATCGATCGAGATTTCCCCTGTGCGGTCACCGGTTTCTTCGGCGTACCTCGTTTTGGTCAGCAGGAGCGGGATGCGGGCGGAGACCGCGCCGACGTCATTCCGCTCGAAGATCATGAAAGCCGGTGGCGGCGAACCGCCACCGGCCAAAGGCTTACTTCTTGCTGGCGAGGAACTTCTGCTGCGCCTTGGTGAGGTAGTCGGCCCACTGATTGGCGAGTTCTTCCGGCGTGATGTCGCCGAGCAAAGCTTCCTGGGTGGTCTTGATGGCGAGCGAATCCTTGAAGAAGGCGAATTCTTCCAGGTAGGTCGGCATGACCGTCAGGACGACGTCCTTGTCGGCGAGTTCGTCGAACCAGCCCTTGAACTGCGCGCTCGCATAGAAGGGATCCTTTTCGGCCGACTTGTGCACCGGCAGCGCGCCTGTGCGCTTGTTCCACTCGATGTTGCCTTCCGGCCCTTCGAGCGTCTCGATCAGCTTCCAGGAGAGATCCTTGTTCTGGCTGGCGGACAGCATCGACCAGCCGGCAAAGCCGATGGTGGTGAACGCCTTGCCGCTCGGACCCTTCGGCATGGTGGTGACGCCGAAGTCTTCCGACTTCATGCGCTCGGCGATGGCGATCAGCGCGTCCGGATCCTGGTCGAGGAAGGCGCAGGTGCCGCTGTAGAAGCCGGCGACGATTTCGTTGAAGCCCCAGTTGACGCTGTCCTTCGGCGCGAGGCCCTTCTTGTAGAGGTCGATCACCCAGGTGAGGCCCTTGACCCAGCCCTCGCTGTTCATGGTCGAGGTGCCGTCCTCGTTGAAGAAGGTGTTGGTGCCGGCCATGGTGGCGCCGAACATCACCCAGCCGTTGAGTCCACCCGGACCGCCGCGCAGGCAGTAGCCGGATTTGCCCGGAAGCTTCGAGACGGCTTCCGACGCCTTGACGAAATCGTCCATGGTCTTCGGCGGCTCGCTGACGCCGGCTTCCGACAGCAGCTTCTTGTTGTAGAACATCGCGCGCAGATAGAAGCCGTAGGGCAGCATGTAGGCGGTGTCGTTGATGTCGCGGCCGAGTTCGAGCGCGCGTTCCGTCAGCCCGCCCGTGTGCTCCCACTTGGCGAGATAGGGTTCGAGGCTTTCGAGCATGCCGTTATTGGCATAGAGCGACAGCCAGGTGTCGGGCATTTCCATCACGTCAGGCAGTTCGCCAGCCGAAACCATGGTGGCGAACTTCTGGAAGGCTTCGCCCCAGGGAAGCGAGATGATCTCGACCGTCGTGCCGGGGTTGGCGGCCTCGAACTTGGCGACGATCGATTTCAGCGTCTCGGTGCGCTCCGGGCTGGTGATGACCTCGACCAGCTTCAGCTTGGTGTCGGCGAGTGCGCTTCCGGCCATGAGCGTGGCGAGAAGCGTGGCAGTGATCAGTTTCTTCATGTCTGTTCCCTCTTTTCTCGTTGGTTTTGGTTCAAAGTGGGGAGAAGCGGGATCTCAATCCCGCTCCTGTCAGTCAGTCGTAGCGACGGCGAGCGCCGCTTCGAGATCGCTCCAGAGGGCCTCCGTTCCCTCCAGGCCGACATGCAGCCGCACCGACCGCGGCGAGATGCCGAAGGCGGCCGCGGAATTGGGTTGGGCTTTCTGTGACAGCACGACTTCGCCCGGAACGATGAGGCTTTCATGCCCGCCCCAGGAAACGCCGAGCTTGAAGAGTTCGAGATGATCGGCGAAGCGCCTTACGTCGACGCCCTCGCGGAAGATGAAGGAGAAGAGGCCCGATGTGCCCGAGAGCCCCGGCGGCAGGGTGTTGCCGAGGCCGGGATGGCAGACTTTCTCGACCAGCGGGTGGGCCTGCAGCCGGCGCGCGACGTCGAGCGCCGAGCGCTGATGCGATTTCATGCGGATCGGCAGGGTGCGCAGGCCCCGGATCAGGAGCCAGGCGTCGAAGGGCGAGAGCTTGCCGCCGAGATAGGGATAGGCCTCCGAGCGAATGCGGCCGATCAGTTCCTTCGAACCGGTGACGACGCCGGCGACGACGTCCGAGTGGCCGCCGAGATACTTGGAGGCCGAATGGATCACGAGATCGACGCCGAGCGAGATCGGCTGCTGGAAGATCGGGCTTGCCCAACTGTTGTCGATCGCGGTGATGATGCCCTGGTCCTTGGCAAGGCGGGCGAGGGAAGCGACGTCGTGGGTGTCCATCACCCAGCTCGTCGGGCTTTCCATGTAGAAGAGCTTGGCGCCGGGAAGCGCCCTGGCGACCGCCTCCTCGTCGCGGCCGTCGACATAGGTCACCTCGACCTTCATGCGCTTCAGGTGCGTGCCGAACAGGCGGAAGGCGTCGGGATAGACGTGGTTGACGGCGACGATGCGGTCGCCGGGTTCGACGAAGGAGAGCACGGTCGACGAAATCGCCGACATGCCGCTTGCAAAGCCGATCGCGTCCTCGCCGCCTTCGAGCTTCGCCAGCATCTCCTCGAACATGCGCACGGTCGGGTTGAGGCCGCGGGTATAGATCGGCCGCACGCGTTCGCCCCGGTAGGAGGCGACCATGTCGTCGTAGTCCTTGAAGGTGAACAGCGAGGTCTGCACGATCGGCGGCACGACGGCATCGAAGGCGTGGCCTTCGTCATGCGCGACGATCAGCGAGGCGTGGTCGAACGGATCGAGGCCGTTGGTCATTTGGACATTTCCTTAATGTCTTCCTCGACGATCGCGAGGATTTTCAGCGTTTCTTCGCGCGCGGTGTCAGGGTCCTGTGCGGCGATCGCGTTGAAGAGGGTGCGGTGGAAGGGAAAGGAGCGGCGGGCAAAGTCCGTGCGATCGAACGGATGGTCCCAGAAGCGTTCGAAGGCCTCGCGCATCTGTTCGAGCAGTTGCCGGAAGAGCGGATTGTGCGTGGCATCGTAGATCGCCAGATGGAAGGCGAGGTCTTCCGGGCCCGACGTGCCCTTGGCGATGTGCACGCGCTCCATCTCGTCGAGTTTGATTTCGATGATGTTGAGGTCTTCCTCGGTGCGGCGGCGGGCCGCGACCATGTTGGCCTCGACTTCGATGCCGCGGCGGACTTCGAGCGTCATCAACAGCACGTCGCGCAAATGCGCGGTATCGAGCGTGAGCGGCATATGGACGGTCGCGCCGGAGATCGTGCGCAGCAGGTAGGTGCCGCTGCCCTTGCGCGCCTCGACGACGCCGAGCGCCTGGAAGTGGCGGATGACCTCGCGCACGGTCGAGCGGCCGACGGCAAGCGCCGTCATCAGTTCGCGCTCTGCCGGCAGGCGGTCGCCGGGTTTCAGGCCGGAATGCTGGACGTAGTCGGCGAGCGCGGCAATGACCTGCTGCGCCCGGTCGGCGGGCGGCAATGGCAGAAGCGTTGCTCTGGCTTGTTCAGTCATTCAGCCTCCCCCTCGGCGCCAAATTGGTCTGACATCTGATCAATATGATCAAGGCGAAGGAGGTGGTCAAGCCAGAACTTATAAAGCTGCGTGTCGGTTGACCTTGCCGTGGGCAGGCGTAGACAGGGGGCAAGGAGCTTGAAGATGAAGACAACAGGACATGCATGCGCCGCCGCCGTGGTCGGTGCGTTCCTTGCTTTGGTGGCTGTCGCGGGCGACGCGGAAGCGCAGATGCGCACCAGAAAGGGCGAATATTACGAGGGCATCCAGCGGAAGCCCTATGGTCACTACTGGATCTGGCCGCCGGTCGAACAGCAGCCGGTCTACAAGGCGCGCCCAGGCAAGAAAGGTGCAGACGGCGAGACGCCGAAGCCTCGCAAGCGACCGGCGCAATAGGCACCGTTGTTCAGGAAAGCGAGCCAGCCAACGAGAAGCGGCGCCCGAGGGCGCCGCAATTTTGATCAGGCTTTGTCTGGTCAGACAGTCGCGACGTGAACGTCGCGGGGGAGGGACGAGAGAACCTCCGGCCCGTCCTCGCGCAGGATGACGATGTCCTCGAGCCGGATGCCGAAGCGGCCGGGCAGATAGATGCCGGGCTCGATCGAGAAGACCATGCCTTCTTCGAGCACGGTTTCCGAAGTCGCAGTGATATAGGGCGGCTCGTGGCCGTCGATGCCCATGCCGTGGCCGGTGCGGTGGACGAAGTATTCGCCGTAGCCGGCGTCCGCGATCACCTTGCGGGCGGCAGCATCAACCTCCTTGGCGAGCACGCCGGGGCGGGCAGCCTTCAGCGCCGCCTGGACAGCCCGTTCGACGATGGTGTGGATCTGGCCGTATCCTTCAGGCGCCCGGCCGACGATCGCCATGCGGGTGATGTCGCTCGGGAAGCCCTGCTTGCGGCCGCCGATGTCGATGACCACGGCGTCGCCTTCCTCAATCACCCGTTCGCTGGCCGAGTGATGCGGAAACGCGCCGTTGCCGCCGGCGCCTACGATCCAGAAGGCCGGTGCCGCAGCTTCGGAGGTAAAATGTCCGCGAATTACTGCGGCCAGTTCCTTCTCGGTCATGCCAGGGCGGATCTTCGCAAATGCCGCCTGCATGGCGCGGTCGGCAATGCCGGCGTTCATCTTCAACAGCGCGTATTCGCTCTTGTCCTTGCGCATGCGCAGGGCGCCAAGCGTAGCTGGGGTGAATTCGCGGGCAGTGTCTGCGGGCAATGCATCGATCAGTAGCAGCGCGAAATCTGCGCGCATGGTTTCGTCGAGCACGACGCGGCCAGGTGCAGCAGCGCCGACATCGGCAAGCGCCGCGGTCAGGGCTTCGCCCGGTCCGACCTCATCGGCCCAGTTGTGGAAGGCGATGTCGGTGTGTTCACGGGTGCCTTCGGCATTGAGCGCCGGCATTAGGAAGGCTTCCTTTTCCCGGCCGATCAACAGCAGGCAGGGGCGCTCGTCCGGATGCGGATGGTAGCCGATCAGCCAGTCCATGTGCGATCCGGGCGCGAGCGCGACGAGGCCGACATTGCTTTCGGCCATTTTGCGGCGAAGCGCTGCAAAACGGCTCTTTGAGAGTTCCGTCATGGTGTTTCCAGTTCTGACTTGAGGATGTGAAAGGTCCGAGAGGGCCGCATTTGAGGCGGCCGACGTGGAACGGATCCGTGATGCGTTGCGGCGCGTCTACGGGGAACGTCTGCGTCCGGCATGGACGATGTCTAGGGATGTGGATTTGTGGCTCTTCAAGCGGACTCCTCCCCCTCGAAATGCACGCGCATGTGCTCCGGGAACTGGCCGTCTCCCGTCGCTATGCGGCTGTATTTCAACGACTTTGGTGTCGGGCCGTGGTCTTGTCAATACGAAATTTTAGTCACACTAAAATTTCTGGCGCGCGATGCTGGCAGCAGGTCAGGCGGCCAGCCGCAACAGGCGCGCGACCGCCTGCTGGTCGAACCCGCCGATGCCCTCGCGGATGTCGGCGGCGATCGCGTCTGCCACGGCATCCTCGTCGCGGCGCCTGAGCGCGTCGATGGCCTCGCGGTGCCGGTCGATGACGTAGAGTTCGGTGACGTGTTCCATGGCGATGCCGAGGATCGGGCCGAGCTGTAGCCAGACGCTTTCGATCAGCGGCATGGCGACCGGGTCGGGGTTGGCCATATAGATCAAACGGTGGAAGGCCTGGTTGGCAATCAACGCCGCCACCTTGTCACCTGCGCGGATTTCCGTCTCGATGCTGTCGTCGACCGCGGCGATCTGCGCGATCTGCCGCTCGGAGAGATGGGCGACGGCCCGCCGGGCGGCATGGCTTTCGAGCGCGATGCGCAGTGAGATCAGTTCCTCGAAGCGGGCGGGCGTGATGTGCGGCACGACGATGCGGCGGTTTTCGAGAAATTGCAGCGCGCCGATGGAGGTGAGCTGCCGCAGCGCCTCGCGCACCGGCGTCGGGCTGCTTTCAAGCGCCTCGGCAAGGCCGCGGATGGTGACGGAGGTGCCGGGGCGGAAGGCACCGACCATGATCGCCTGGCGCAGCCGGTTGAAGGCGTAGTCATGCGTGGTCATGCCGTCCGGGCGCGCGAGTGGTGGCAAAACAAGGGGTTTCAACTGCGCATGTCCTTTCACCTTGCTGACGACCGAGACCCGGAAACGAGCGGAGGACCGCATACACTTTTTCTCGCTCCGCGCTACGTCAAACGCCTGATAGCACCACCCATGCTTGACTCCAATTCCTGAATTATGTCAACTTTCAGAAAATGTGATCACAAAAAGAGATTTGCGATATGTCGCTCGACGCGGAAGATCCCAGCGCATTCAAGGCATGGCTCGAGCAGAACGGGCCGATCGAAAGCATCCAGGCGGTGGTCTGCGACCTCAACGGCATCATGCGGGGAAAGCGCGTTCCGGTGGAGCAGGCGGCCAAGGTTCTTGGCGGCGGTATTCGCATGCCGCTGTCGATCGTCGGCGTCGACGTCTGGGGCGAAGACATCATCAACAGCGAGCAGGTGTTTGCGAGCGGCGACCGTGACGGTATCTGCGGCGTCACCGGTCGCGGCGCGCTGCCGGTCAACTGGACTTCGCGGCCGAGCGCACTCGTGCCGCTCTGGCTGCAGCTCGAGGACGGCAAGCCGTTCCTCGCCGATCCGCGCCAGGCCTTGGCGGCGATCGTGCGCGAATACAAGGAACTCGGCCTTCGTCCCGTTGTTGCGACGGAGCTTGAGTTCTACCTGATCGATCCGGAGCCCGACAGCGCGGTGCCGCCGATCTCGCCCTATACCGGCAAGCGGCTCGATTCCGACGCGATCCTGTCGATCGACGAACTCGACGATTTCGGCGAATTCTTCTCCGACGTCTACAAGGAATGCGCCCGACAGAACGTGCCGGCGGATGCGGCGATCGCCGAAAATGGCATCGGCCAGTTCGAGATCAACCTGCTCCACACCGATGACCCGCTGAAGGCGGCTGACGACGCGATCTTCTTCAAGCGCATCGTCAAGGGCGTGGCACGCAAGCACGGGCTCGCCGCAACCTTCATGGCCAAGCCCTACGGCACCCGTTCAGGCAACGGCCTGCACATCCATTTCAGCCTGCTCGACGAGGAGGGCAACAACGTCTTCAACGACGGCAGCGACGAGGGTTCGCCGATGCTGAAGAACGCCGTCGCCGGCCTGCTGCGCGGCATGGCCGAGACGACGCTTTTGTTTGCGCCCCACTTCAATTCCTATAGGCGGCTGCGACCGGATACCCACGCGCCGACCGCTGTCTGCTGGGGCTACGAGAACCGCACCTCGGCGATCCGCATTCCCGGCGGCAATCCGAATGCGCGCCGCATCGAGCACCGCGTCGCCGGTGCCGACGCCAATCCCTATCTCGTCATCGCCGCGATCCTCGGCGCCGCCTTGGTCGGCATCCGCAACAAGTGGAAGCCGCCGGCGCCGGTTTCGGGTCGGGCCTATGCAGCGGAGAAACTGCCCAAAATTCCCTCCGATTGGGGGCAGGCGGTCGACACCTTCGAGGCTGGACCGATTGCCGCCGAAATCTTCGATCCCGTGCTGCGCTCGATGCTGATCGCCTGCAAACGCCAGGAGATCGCCGGCTTTGCCGAGCAGGTCACGGATTACGAATTCAGCGCCTATCTGGAAATCGTCTGATGCTTACCAAACAGAAATCCTATGCCGGTGACGGCAGCTATCCGACCAGCTATTACGCCGCCTCGCGCAACATCATCCGCACGCCGGTCCGGCTTCAGGGCCGGGTCGAGACCGATATCTGCGTCGTCGGCGCCGGGTACTCCGGAATGTCGACGGCAATCCATCTTGCCGAAAAGGGCTACAAGGTCGTCGTCGTCGAAGGGGCACAGATCGGCTGGGGTGCTTCCGGCCGCAATGGCGGCCAGGTGGTCAACGGTCTCAACGCCAGCCTGTCGACCATTCAGCGCCGCTATGGCGACGAAGCTGCGCGCTTCATCGGCGGGCTGGTGCAGGAAGGCGGCAAGATCATCCGCCGCCTCGTCAGCCAGTACCAGATCGACTGCGATCTGAAGCCCGGCAATATCTACGCCGCCTACACGCCGGCGCACATGAAGGAACTGGAAGCCAAGCAGGCGCTCTGGCGCAAATACGGTATGGACGACCACCAGCTGCTCGACCGTGAGGCACTCGCCAAGCTGGTGAAGTCGGACGCCTATTGCGGCGGCATGCTGGACACGACCGGCGGCCACATGCACCCGCTCAACCTCGTGCTCGGCGAAGCACGCGCCTTCGAGAGCATCGGCGGCACGATCTATGAACAGTCGCCGGTAACGCGCGTCGACCACGAGGCGGCGCGTCCGACCGTCTATACCGAAGGCGGTGAGGTTTCTGCGCGCATCGTCGTTCTCTGCGGCAATGCCTATCTCGGCGACGCCGTGCCAAAGCTCGTGTCGCGGGTCATGCCGGTTTCTACGCAGATGATCACGACGGCACCGCTCGGCGAAGAGCTCGCCCATTCGCTGATCCCGAGCGACATGTGCGTCGAGGACGTGCGCTACATCCTCGACTATTTCCGTCTGTCCGCCGACAAGCGGATGATCTTCGGCGGCGGCACCGTCTATGGCGGAACCGACCCGGCTGACGTTGTCGCCAAGCTGAAGCCCAACCTCGAAAAGGTGTTCCCGCAGCTGAAGGGCGTGAAGATCGATTACGCCTGGAGCGGCAACTTCGCACTCTCCTTCACCCGCGTGCCGCAGATGGGCCGGATCGGCAGCAATACCTATTTCGCCCATGGCTACAGCGGCCACGGCGTCACCGGTTCGCACCTCTTCGGTCGTACGCTTGCCGAGGCGATCGACGGCGACACGACCCGCTACGACGTCTTTGAAAAACTGCCGTGGTATCCGTTCCCGGGCGGGCGCATGTTCCGCGCGCAGTATTCGACGATCGGCTCCTGGTGGTACCAGTTCAAGGACGCGGCCGGTCTCTAGGTCGCGCACCGATAAACTGCTGGCGGTAGGTGCCAGGTTCTGATGCAAGCTTCGACCTCGTCGAACGCTTCTTCAGCAAACACAAGCACGTCCGCGCCGTCGCCATCTGCTTCGAAAAGCACAGCGAAGCGACCGTGCTCACGTCAAATTCGCTTGAACCAAAGTCTGGATGCGCTTGATGGGCCCGTGCGCTAGAAAAGCGCCTCGAACGCTCGGAGAGGCGTTCAGGCAGGAGCCCGAACATGATCAAGATGAGTGTCTACTATCCGGCCGATGGCGGTTCGAAGTTCGATCACGACTACTATCGCACCCGCCACATGCCGCTGATCCAGGAACGGCTCGGCGATGCCTGCCTGCGCTACGAGATCGATAAGGGCCTTGCGGGTCGCGAACCTGGAAGCGCGCCGGAGTTCGTCGCGGCGTGTCATGTCTATTCGCCGAGTCTTACGGCATTCCAGGAGGCGTTGGGTCCCCACCGCGCGGAGATCTCCGCGGACGTCGCCAACTATACGGACATCGCTCCCATCGTTCAGATCAGCGAAGTCGTTGAATGGTAGGGGCTTCGCCGTAGCGTTCGGATGAACGTGCGGCTGCAGGAACAATCGGCTGACGGTCGCGTTTCTGGCATGCGGGTTGCTGCTTTTGCGGCGACCCGCTGCGTTTCGTGTCGTGGCGAATGTGTTCCGCCCGCCTTCGCGATGCGATACTATCGATCTTCTGTGGCAACGGCGCCCGTCTCAAAAGGTTGCCGTTGCGTCTCTGCGATCGGTGCCCGTCTTGGCGCGGCTTGCTTCCGCGCAACGGATACCAATAAGCGCCCGCGGATCCCGCGGGCAGGCAAGCGGGGAGCCCGTCGCTCCCGATTGATGTCCTGGGAGGCCCGAGATGTTCGTGCGCTTTGGCTATGAAATGGGCATCCGCTGTCCACAGCCGACCCCGATGATGACCTATCTTTCCGTCCTGCCGGAACGGCGCGCAAGCTTGCGGCGCGAACATGGGCCGGTCTGCTCGCCGATCGTCGGGATGGAGCAGCTCACCGATCCGCACGGCAACACCTGCTTCCGGATGACGGTGCCGGAAGGGGATTTCAAACTTTCCTACGACGCGGTGATCGAGGACGATGGCCGGCTCGACGCCACGGACCCGCTGGCGGACGCGGTGCCCGTCGAAAACCTGCCCGGCGAATGGCTGCCCTATCTTGCGGCCAGCCGCTACTGCGAGACGGACCGGCTTGGCGGGCTTGCCTGGCGGCTGTTCGGCGACGTGCCGGCCGGCTGGGAGCGGGTGCGGGCCATTTGCGACTATGTGCATGAGCGCCTCGTCTTCAGCTACGGCTATGCGCAGACCATGCGCACCGCGCTTGAGGCCCATGAAGATCGCGTCGGCGTCAGCCGCGATTATGCGCATCTGGCGATCGCGTTTTGCCGCTGCATGAACATGCCGGCCCGTTATGTGAACGGCTACATGGCCGACATCCCGAAAAGCGAGAACCCGGCGCCGATGGACTTCAATGCCTGGTTCGAGGTTTTTCTCGGCGACCAATGGCATACGTTCGACGCCAAGAACAACCAGCGGCGGGCAGGACGGATCGCCGTCGCGCGTGGCCGTGATGCGGCCGACATCCCGCTGATCCAGACTTTCGGCAAGCATGAGCTGACAGGCTTTACCGTCTGGACCTGCGTGGAGGCCGACAGCGCACTGACGCGCTCGCATCGCGGCTCTGATGTGTCGCTGCTGACGCCGTGGTTCAGCGAGACCTGGTCGAAGCACATCCAGGACCGCGACCGCAATCGGCATTGACGACCGTTTGCAGGGCCGAACGATTTTTTAAGGTCCGCGCCATTTCAGGAAAATAATATCTATAAACTCAATCGAGAATATAGGAGAACAAGAGAGAAGGCGGGCAACGTCCGCCAATCACGGAGAGACGCGATGAACGCTTCGAGGCCGATGGTCCAATCCCGATACGCGCTTTATGCCTCCGCACCTCCGCGCCGGTCGGTCGTCCATCTGGTCCCGCACGCGATCGCCATCGCCGCCGCGTTCTCCTTTGTCAGCGCCATTGTTATCGGCGCCCTCTAATTCTTCCCTGATCTCAGCTCTGGCGCGAGAGATGCTCGTGCACGGCGATCCAGTCGCCTGACGATGCCCGACGGAACACGATCGTCTCGCGCTCGTCCGCATTGGCCGGTTCGCCATTGAACTCCAGTTCCGTCTCCACGCGGTGGGTGAAGACCGCAACGTCGCCCACCGCCTGAACGTGCCGCTCGCTCGACCGGCAGGCGCGGACGCGAAAACCATCTCGTTCTTCCCACAGCGACCATTCCGCCTCATAGGCCTCGCGGCTTAGGAGCGGCCGGTCCAGCGTGTGGAAGATGAAGGTGGCATCCGGCGCGAAGGCTGCGAAATAGGCCGCGCGATCGTGCCGGGCGAAGGCCGCAACCAGTGTGTCGGCGGCGGCGAGCACCGACCGTTCGAGATCTTGCATAGTGTTATTTCCTCCCAGTGTCCGAAGCATCACTCCGGCCGTGTTTTTGTGTGATCAGCGCGTGGCGATGAGTGTTGCAAGCGGTCGGTTCTGGCGAGAAACGCGGGCCTTCAGGTCGTCCAGCGACATCGTCTCGCGCTTGGCGAATTCGGTGAACATCGTGTTGAGATTGTGGAAGAGCATCTCTCCGACAGCCTCGGCATCGACATCGATCGCCACCACGCCCTTGGCCTTCAGCTTGAGAATGAGGGTCGAGACCTGATCGCAGAGCCGGCGGTCGAGCTCGGTGTAGCGCTTGCTGAAGGGGCTTTCCGGCTGCTGGATGGAGATCGCCATGGCGGTGCGCCACATCTCCTTGCTCAGATAGTACAGCGAGTGGTCGTAATATTCGCCGATCAGCGCGTCCAAGGCACCCATAACGGAGGCGGGTGGATTGTCGACGATCGCCCGGCCGGCACTGAGCACTTCCTCGACTTCCATCGAGACGGTCGCAAGCAGGATGTCGCCCTTGTTTTCGTAATAATTGTAGAAGGTTCCGACCGAGATCTCGGCGCGCTCGGCAATGTCCTCGATGCGCGCGCTGTCGTAGCCCACTTCCCGAAAGAGCGCGCTGGCGGCGTCGAGAATACGCCGGTTCCTGTCGGCCTTTTGCCGTGCGCGCAGTCCCGTCATCTGATGGTTCCCCGAATTATGAACTGGTTCAAAATTGAGATTGACTTAAAAAATGAATTCATTCAATCTTTTTTTGAAGACGCCGAAACGAGTGTCAAAACAAGAGGGCAACAGCATGATGAAGTCAGTTCGTGACGGTGCGCGCCTGCGCCGATTTTTCTCCTCCACCGCCGCAATCGCGGTCGCCGCACTCTCGACGGTGGCAGCCCCCGCGCCGGTCTTTGCTCAGGAAGAGCTCAATGCGCTCGTCTGGTGCGACCACACCGATCCGGCGCTGCTCGAGCCGTTCGAGAAGGCCAATGACGTCAAGGTCAACGTCAAGGTCTATGAGGGCACCGGGGCAGGGCTCTCGATCCTCGATCAGTCGCAGCCGGGCGACTGGGACGTGCTCGTCATCGACGGCGTCGACGTTCACCGCGCCATCGATCTCGATCTCTTGGCCGAAATGCCGGCCGATGCATTGCCGACCGCCGACATCTTCCCGGAAGTGCGCATGGAGGCGAACAACACCAAGGACGGCAAGACCTACGCCGTCACCGAGAAGTTCGGCTACAACACGATTTCCTACGACAAGACCAAGGTCGACCCGAAGGACATGCAGGACCTCTCGGTCATCTGGTCGGACAAGTACAAGGGCCGCATCGCGCTCTATGACTATTACCTGCCGATGATCGGTCTCGTCGGTCTTGGCCTCGGCAAGAAGACCTCCGAGCTTTCCGAAGCCGACATGCCGGCGATCAAGGAGAAGCTTGCGGCGATGCGGGCCGTGTCGAAGCAGGTCAGCGACGTCGTCTCCTCGCAGACGGCCCTTGCGACCGGCGAAGTCGACATCCTCGTCGGCGGCGGCGAATGGATCACCGCCGTTCTCTCTGCCGACAAGCCGAGCCTCGACTGGACCATTCCCGAGCAGGGCGCCGTGCGCTGGGCGCAATCGATCGGCGTGATGAGGGATTCGACCAAGCAGGATCTGGCGCTGAAGTTCGTGCAGTACATCGTAAGCCCCGAGGGTCAGGCGCGGCTTGCGACATCGTCCTGCTACTGGGCGATGCCGGCAAATGCCAAGGCGGGCGAATTCCTTACCGACCAGCAGAAGGCGGCGCTGCGCTTCGACCAGCAGGCCGAATACCTGAAGAAGACTCAGCTCTATCCGATCCCGTCGGCCGAACTGGACCAGCAGTTCCAGGATGCCTGGACCGAGATGCTGCAGCAGTAACGACTGGTGCGGGCGCGGCCAGTGCTGCGCCCGCCTGATCTTCGTTGTGGGCCGCTTCGGCGGCGCAAGGGCAAACCATGCCCGCAACCCTTGAACCCGGGATAGCCATGGCAGACGCCGGAACCTTTGTGACAGCGACAGCGCTTGAAGACGCCGACCGCCGCAAGGCGTGGGGGTTCGTCGCTCCGGCGCTTCTGTGGACCATCGCCTTCTTCGTCGTTCCCTTCGCCTTCATGGCGGCGATGAGCCTCTGGAAGCGGGAAGGGCGGGACCTCGTCCGCGCCTGGAACTTTGACAACTACACACGATTCCTCTCCGAAAACGCGCTGTTCCAGGGGCTCGTCAATTCGCTGGAAATCACCGTCATCGTCACGGTGATTTCGGTGCTGCTTGCCTATCCGCTCGCCTGGATCATCGCCGAGCGGGTGCCGAAGCGGCTGCAGCGCATGGCGCTGATCCTGGCGATCCTGCCGTTCTGGACCTCCTATGTGGTGCGTTCCTATTCCTGGCTGCTGGTCTTGTCGAAGAACGGCGTGATCAACCAGCTGTTCCTGAACATTGGCCTGATCTCGGAGCCGCTGGCGCTTGCCAGTACCCGCACGGCAACGGTGATCGGCTTCGTGCATTTCTTCGTCATGCTCCTGACGCTGACGATCTATTCCAACCTGATCCAGTTGTCGCCGAACTATCGGCGTGCGGCGGCCGACCTTGGCGCCAACGCTTTCCAGACCTTCTGGCACGTGGTGCTGCCCTTGACGCTGCCGGGCATCATGACCGGCGCCTTCCTCACCTTCGTGCTCTGCATCGGAGACTACGTCACGCCGCAGATCCTCGGTGGCAACAACGAGCTGGTGCTGCCGCAGATCATCATGCTGCAGCTCGGCCGCCGGGCGGATTTCCCGATGGCTGCAGCGCTGTCGATCGTGCTGATGCTCGCCGTTACCATCGCCTATATCGCCTGCGCCCGCTGGCTGAAGATCGAGAGGGCCTGACGATGCTGCGCCAGATCTCCGCAAGCGTGCTCTCCTGGACCTATCTCGTCCTCGTCTACGCCTTCATCTTCCTGCCGGTCGCCGTGCTGGTGCTGTTTTCTTTCCAGGACGGTCGCCTGCCGGTGCCGCCGTTCAACGGCTTTTCGCTGCAATGGTACGAGGCGGTGTTCGCCGACCGCAAGCTGATGGCAGCGCTCGGCAACTCGATGGTCGTCGCGCTCGTCTCCTCCACCATCTCCGTATTGCTCGGCTTTCTCGCGGCCTATGCCCTGGCGCGCTACAAGCTGCCGGGCTCGGCGCTGCAGCGCGGCCTGCTGATCGCGCCGATGACCGTCAGCTACCTGATCATCGCGCTTGGCCTGCTTTCGCTGATGAACGCGCTGCACATTCCACTGTCGCTGATGACGGTCGGCATCGGTCACGTGGTGATCAACCTGCCGCTCTGCTTTGCCATCATCTATGCCTCGATGGGCGATCACCATATCAACATCGAACGGGCAGCACGCGATCTCGGCGCCAACGATTTCAAGGTGATGGCGCTGGTGACGGCGCCGATGCTGATGCCGTCGATCCTCGCCGCCTTCTTCCTCTCAGTCACCTTCAGCTGGGACGAGTTCATCATCGCCTTCCTCTTGTCGCGCTTCGACGTGACGCTGCCGGTCGAGATCTGGAGCCTGCTGCGCTCCGGTCTCAACCCCAAGACCAATGCCATCGGCTCGCTGGTGTTCCTCGCCTCCGTCGCCGTGCTTCTCATCCTTGAGCTTTCCCTGTTCGGAAGGACGAAAAAACAATGACCGCTTCCGTCTCGATCGAAAACGTCAGCAAGATCTTCGGCGCTTTCACCGCGCTGGACAACGTCTCCCTCGATATTCGGGCCGGCGAGTTCATCGTGCTGCTCGGACCGTCGGGCTGCGGCAAGACCACGCTTTTGTCGATCCTCGGCGGCTTCCAGTCGCCAAGTGCTGGCCGCGTGACGATCGCCGGGCAGGACATGACCTATGTGGCGCCGGCCAAGCGCCCGACGACGACGATGTTCCAGGACTATGCACTGTTTCCGCACATGCGCCTCGTCGACAATGTCGGCTTTGGCCTCCGGATGCGCGGTCTTGCCAAGGCCGAGCGCGACGAAAAGGCGCTCGGCTTCCTCGATCTCGTGGGCCTGAAAGCGTCGGCCGGCAAGCGGCCGCATGAGCTCTCGGGCGGCCAGCGCCAGCGCGTGGCGCTCGCCCGCGCGCTTGCCGTCGATCCGGATGTGCTTCTGCTCGACGAACCGCTCGGCGCGCTCGACCTGAAGCTTCGCCGCCAGATGCAGGACGAGCTGAAGGCGATCCAGAAGCGGGTCGGCACCACCTTCGTGCATGTGACCCACGACCAGGAAGAGGCGATGGCGATCGCCGACCGCATCGTGGTGATGAACCAGGGGAGGATCGAGGATTTCGGCCCGCCGTCTGAGATCTACATGCGGCCGCGCTCGCTGTTTTCGGCGGGTTTCATGGGTGAGGTCAATTTCGTCTCCGGCCGTGTCGCGGCGGCTGACGCAAGCTCCGCTCATGTTGAAACACCGCTCGGCAGCCTGGCATTGCCGGCGAAGAACTTTACCGCATCCGCGCCAAAAGCCGGCGATCGCATCACGCTGACCATCCGGCCGGAACATTTCCGCGCCGACGACAAGGCGGGAGGGCCGACGGTGGCGCTTGGCGAGGCGCGCGTCGCCGGCAGCGCCTTCTTCGGCACCCACTATCGTTGCCACCTGCAGCCTTGCGCCACGGACACCAGGGCGCTGGTGGCGCATCTGCCGCAATCGGCAAGCGTGCGCGAAGGCGAGATCGTGCCACTTGCGGTGCGCGCCAGCGACGTCGTAGCCTTGCCCGCGTCAGGCGGACATGCGTAGCACCATGCAGAGAATTGCCCCCAGGGACTGGTATCGCGTCAGGCGGCTCGACGATGGCGTCACCGCCATCGACGAGCCCTACATCCAGGAATTCTATCGCTGCAACATCTGGCATGTGCGCGGCCGTGACCGCGACATGCTGGTCGATAGCGGTATGGGCGTCGTGTCGCTTCGCGAATGGGTGCCGCTGGTCACAGAGCGCGCCCTGGACGCCGTCGCCAGCCACACCCATTTCGACCACATCGGCTGCCATCACGAGTTCGCGTGCCGCTGCGTGCATGTTGCCGAGGCGGATCTTCTCTCCCGTCCGACACGCAAGAACACGCTCGCCGACCCCTATGTCGCCGACGACATCTTCGACGCGCTGCCACCCGAGCCCTATCTCTCCACCACTTATGCGGTGAAGGCCGCGCCGGCGACGCGGCTCCTGGAGGACGGCGACCATATCGACCTCGGCGACCGGGTGTTCGAGGTGATCCACACGCCCGGCCATTCGCCCGGCGGCATCGCGCTGTTCGAGGCGAAGACCGGCGTCCTGTTCTCCGGCGACATCCTCTACGATGGCCCGCTGATCGAGGACACCTATCATTCCAATGCCGACGACTACCTGGCGTCGATGGAACGGCTGCTGACGATACCCGCGCGTATCGTTCACGGCGGACATTTTCCGAGCTTTTCCGGTGAGCGTTATCGCGCGCTGATCCGGAACTGGCTTGCCGAAAAACAAAAGACAAACTGACGGGAAGGAGGAGCGAATGCTCGACAAACGCAAGTTCTACATCAACGGCGCCTGGGTGGATCCCATCGTCGCCAACGACCTCGAGGTGCTGAACCCGGCGACGGAAAAGCCTGTTGCCGTGATCTCGATGGGTACGGCCGCGGACATCGACCGGGCGGTTGCCGCCGCCAAGAAGGCCTTTGCCACCTATAGCCAGACGAGCGTCGAGGAGCGCCTGGCGCTGCTCGAAAAGCTGCTTGCCGCCTATAAGCGCCGCTACGACGAGATGGTCGACACCATCACCATGGAACTCGGCGCGCCGAAGACTATGACCCGCGAACAGCAGGCCGATGTCGGCGTCGGTCACCTGCAGGGCTTCATCGATGCGCTGAAGCGCCTGAAGAGCCGCGATCGGCTGCCAAACGGCGACGTGATCCTGCGCGAGCCGATCGGCGTTTGCGGCCTGATCACGCCGTGGAACTGGCCGATCAACCAGATCGCGCTGAAGGTTGTGCCGGCGCTTGCGACTGGTTCGACCTGCATCCTGAAGCCGAGCGAATTCACGCCGCTCAACGCCATGCTCTATGCCGAGATGATCGATGAAGCCGGTTTCCCGGCCGGTGTCTTCAACCTCGTCAACGGCGACGGCCTCAATGCCGGTGCCGTGCTTTCCAAGCACCGCGACATTGACATGATGTCGTTCACCGGATCGACCCGTGCCGGCATTGCTGTCAGCAAGGATGCGGCCGAGACCGTCAAGCGCGTGACGCTGGAACTCGGCGGCAAGTCGCCGAACATCGTCTTTGCTGATGCCGATCTCGAAGATCGCGTCACCGGCAGCGTGCTCGAATGCTTCAACAACTCCGGCCAGTCCTGCGATGCGCCGACCCGCATGCTGGTCGAGCGCAGCGTCTATGACCATGTGGTCGAGATCGCCAAGCGCGTCGGCCGCGAGGCCAAGGTCGGTGACCCGACCCAGGAAGGAAGCCACATCGGGCCGCTCGTCAGCGACGTCCAGTTCGGCCGGGTGCAGGCGCTGATCGAGGCAGGCATCGCCGAAGGCGCGCGCCTCATCGTCGGCGGCGCCGGCAAGCCCGAGGGCTTCGAGACCGGCTACTTCGTCAAGCCGACCATCTTTGCCGACGTGAACAACGACATGCGCATCGCCCGCGAGGAGGTGTTCGGTCCGGTGCTCGCGATCATCCCCTTCGACACCGAGGAGGAAGCGATCGCCGTTGCCAACGACACCAACTACGGTCTCGCCGCCTATGTCCAGACGGGCGACCCGAAGCGGGCCGAGCGCGTCGCCGCTCGCCTGCGCGCCGGCATGGTGCACATCAATGGCGGCCCGCACCGCTACGGCAGCCCGTTCGGCGGCTACAAGCAGTCGGGCAACGGTCGCGAGGGCGGCATGTTCGGCCTTGAGGACTTTCTCGAGGTGAAGACCGTGCACGTTCCGGACGCTGCCTGACGAAACGAAGCATCGCGTCTGTCAGATGCGACAGAGAATCCGACGGCCGCCCTCTCTGTTGAGGGCGGCCGTCAGCGTTTGGGTGGGCGATTTATTGCGACTGTCGCTGATGCCGGTCTTCTGTTAGCAGCCGTGTTGAGGGCGCGATGGTCGCCTGCAAGCAGAATAGCGACATTGCCGTGACCCCAGTACCCACCAATGCTTCCTCCCATAACCGTCTCGCCATGGCAGCGCTCCTCATCGGCGGCGCCGCGATCGGCGGCTCGCCTATCTTCGTGCGGTTGTCGGAGGTGGGGCCGATGGCGACCGCCTTCTGGCGGGTGGCGCTGGCGTTGATCCCGCTTCTTGCCTGGTCGTGGTTTCGCGGCGAGGGCGACAACGACCGGCGGCCGCAGAAGCTTTCGGAGTATGCTCTGCTGATCCTTCCAGGCGTGTTCCTGGCGATCGATCTTGCGGCCTGGCATTACGCGCTGACGAAGACGTCGGTCGCCAATGCGACACTGCTTGCCAATCTTGCGCCCGTTTTCGTGACGCTTGCCAGCTGGCTGCTCTTCCGTTCGCGCGTGAGTTTGGTCTTTGCCATCGGACTGGCGACGGCAATCGTCGGTGTGGTCACCCTCAAGGGCGGACCGATGGCGCTCGCCGACGGCAATCTGCTCGGCGATGGCGTCGCCGTCGTCGCCGCCATGTTCTATGCCGGCTATATCCTGGCGATCGGACGGCTGCGCAGCCTCTTCAGTACGATCAGGATCATGGTCTGGAGCACGGCGTCGGCGGCCATCTGCATGCTGCCGATCGTACTTCTGTCGGAGCCGACGCTGTTGCCACCAACCGTGTTCGGCTGGGCGATGCTGTTCGGCCTTGCCTTCGTCAGCCACGCCGGCGGGCAGGTGGCGATCACCTATGCGCTCGCCTATCTGCCGCCCGCCTTTTCCTCGCTGACCCTGCTGTTGCAGCCGGTGGTCGCGGCGATCCTCGCCTGGATGCTGCTGGCCGAACCGGTCGGCCTGTTGCAGGCGATCGGCGGCGCGATCGTTCTTGTCGGGATCCTGATCGCGCGGCGTGGATAACGCCGCGCATTCTTCGGTTACTTCAAAGTCTCAAAGGCCTGGTGGCGTGAAGTTCGCCAGCCGCTCTTCGAGCTTGCGTATCGTGTCTGCGTCCGCATTGGCGAAAGCGAAGCGCAGGTAGTTTTCCTGGCCCTCGCCGAAATAGTCGCCCGGCAGGCAGACGACGCCGGCGAGTTTTGCCAGTTTCTCGGCGATGAACTGCGAGTCGATGTCGGGGAAGGGGTGGCGCACATAGGCGAAGTAGGCGCCGACCGCCTGCAGCTTCCACTTCGGCAGGCGGCTCATCACATCGCGCAGCGCATCGGCGCGGGCGGCGATCTCGGCGCGGTTGGCCTGACGCCACTCGACAAGCGCGGGAATGGCCTTGGCGACGGCCGCCTGGGCGGAACGCGGCGCGCAGATCTGCAGATTGTCCATGATCTTCGTCACCTGCTCGATGACTTTGGGGCCGGCGGTGATCGCGCCCAGACGATGGCCCGGAATGCAGAAGGATTTGGAGAAGCTGTAGAGGCCGATGAAGCTGTCCTGCCATCCCTCCGTTGCCAGAAGGCCGTGCGGTGCCGCGGACGCGTCGGGCAGGAAGTCGCGATAGGTTTCGTCAAGGATCAGCCAGACGCCCTTGGCGCGGCAGGCCTCGTGGATGCGGGCGAGCAGCTCCGGCGGATAGACGGCGCCGGTCGGGTTGTTGGGCGAGACGAGCGCGAGCGCGCGGATGCCGGGATGAAGGGCCGCGGCGATCGCGTCCACCTCAGGCAGGAAGCCTGCGCCGGCGTCGCAGGGCACCAGCTCGACATTGATGCCGAGCATCGACAGCGTCGTTTCCTGGTTGAAGTAATAGGGGTTGGTCATCAGGATCGTATCGCCCGCGCCGGCAATCGCCATCGCCGTGCAGATGAAGGCCTGGTTGCAGCCCGAGGTGATGTGGATGTTGTCGGCGGTGACCGCAGCGCCATAGAGCCCGGCGACGTGGCCGGCATAGCCCTCGCGCAATTCCGCTTCGCCCTCGATCGCGCCGTAGCCGGCATAAGCGGTGGAGGCGGCGGCCTCGCCGAGCCAGGCGAGCATATCCGGGTGGGCGGGATATCCGGGCACGGCCTGCGACAGGTCGATCAGCGGGCCACGGGAGCCGTCGTAGGATTTCGCCCAGGCGAGCACCGATGGGACGGGCGGCGGCGAGAGCTTTTCGACGAGCGGGTTGAAATGCGGCATGGCGGGTGTTCCTGCGTTAGATAGTGTCAGGCGGGATGCGGGCGGAAAACCGTATACATCCCGCTTCAGGCTTTGGCTTTGCGTTTCTGCGGACGGTCGGGGCGGCGGGCGTGGCTCGGCGCCGAGACCGGCTGAAAACCATCCTTGCCCGATTTACGATCTGTCGGCTCCAATTTCGAGGCCCGGCTGCGAATAATCGTGCGCGCCGAGGTCTGGAGCTCCGGCATCGGATCGCTTTCGAGCGTTGCGAACATCCAGTCGATGAAGATGCGCACGATCGGGGCCGCCAGCACCTCGTTGCGGCAGGCGACGAAAAAGGCGTCGTTGGCCGGCACGGTCAGGTCGAAGGGCGCGATCAGCTCGCCGCGTGCGATCAGGCTGCCGGCGGTAATCGTGTCACCAAGTGCGACGCCCTGATTGTGAAGGGCTGCTTCGGTCGAAAGCCGGGCATCGCTCATGAAGTGCTGCCGCCCGCGCTGCAGGTCGCTGGCATCGGCCGCCGCCAGCCAGGTGTTCCACTCGCGGCCGTCGTCGCCGTGCAGCATCACGTGGTCGCGCAGATCCCGCACCGAACGCAACGGTCGCATGTTGAGCAGCGTGGGGCTCACCACCGGGAACAGTTCGAGCCGGCTCCAGAGCTTCGCCCAGGCGCCCGACCAGTTGCCGTCGCCATAGATCAGGCAGACATCGACATCGGGCGAATGCAGGTAGGCCTCGTCGTTGGAGGCGATCAGCGTCAGCCGCACGTCCGGATACTGTTCGGTGAAGAGATGCAGCCGCGGGATCAGCCAGAAGGAGAGCAGTGCCGGAACGCAGGTGATCCGGAGCTCGCCGCTCGTCGTCGGCCGCGTCATCGCAGCGGTCGCTGCAGCGATTTCGGCAAAGGCGTGGGTGACGGCCGGCAAGAGCAGCGCGCCCTGCGGCGTCAGTTTCAGCCGCTTGCCGCCGCGCTCAAACAGCGCCGCCTTGACCGAGAGTTCCAGCGCCCGGATCTGGTGGCTGATTGCGCCATGGGTGACGTTGAGTTCGCGTGCGGCCGCCGACACGGAGCCCCGCCGCGCCGTCGCTTCGAAGGCGCGCAAGGGGTTCAGGGGTGGCAGGCGGCTGGACAAGGCGGCGTGTTCCGGCGGGTGCTATGATGTGAATTTTTCTCACACGAAACGCTATAACAATGTCAATTGATTTTCTAGGGGAATTGCCGCCTAATATTCGTCAACAAAGGCGAAAACGCCTGGGGAACATGAACGCGCCGGACGAGCCGGCCCTTTCCACGGACAGATCTCTGTGGCGCCCTTGCGCGCATGCCTCAGGCTATGGAAGACGGAGGATTGAACCGATGGCCTGGAACGACAACAAGCTTGCCGAATTGAAGGCGAAATACGGCGAAAGCCATGGCGGCGAGCTGTTCGATCCGACCTTCCGCAAGGTCGCCGACAAGATCTTCAACAAGAGCGGCACGCGCCTTGCGCCCTATTCCGGCATCCCGACGTTCCTGACCGCGCCGCACATGCCCGTCGATGCGGAAAATCCGGATTTCGGCAATCTGCAGGTGGCGATGGTCGGCATTCCCATGGATCTCGGCGTCACCAACCGTCCGGGCTCGCGCTTCGGACCCCGGGCGCTGCGCACGATCGAGCGCATCGGCCCCTATAACCACGTGCTCGGCTGCACGCCGGTGCAGGAACTGCGCGTCGCCGACATTGGCGACGTGCCGTTCCAGAGCCGTTACCGGCTGGAGCTCAGCCATGACGACATCGAAAAGCGCATCAACCAGATCGTCGATGCCGGCGTTCTGCCGCTGTCGGTCGGTGGCGACCATTCGATCACCCATCCGATCCTCAAGGCCGTCGGCAAGAAGCGTCCGGTCGGCATGATCCATATCGACGCGCACTGCGACACGGGCGGCGCCTACGACCTCACCAAGTTCCACCACGGCGGCCCGTTCCGCAATGCCGTGCTCGACGGCGTGCTCGACCCGACCCGCGTCGTGCAGATCGGCATTCGCGGCTCGGCCGAATATCTCTGGGAGTTCTCCTACGAGTCCGGCATGACCGTGATCCATGCGGAGGAAGTGACCGGTCTCGGCATTCCCGCGATCATCGAGAAGGCGAAGAAGATCGTCGGCGACGGCCCGACCTATCTCTCGTTCGACATCGACAGCCTCGACCCAAGCTTCGCGCCGGGCACCGGTACGCCGGAAGTCGGCGGCCTGACCACCCGCGAGGTGCTGGAACTGATCCGCGGCCTCAAGGGTATCAACCTTGTCGGCGGCGATGTCGTCGAAGTGGCGCCGCAGTATGACTCGACCACCAACACGGCCCATGCGGGTGCGCAGGTGCTGTTCGAAATCCTGAGCCTCATGGTCTTCAGCCCGGCAATCATGGGCAAGTCCGCCTGAGGCCAACAAACGTTCGTCGGCTGCCGGACCGGAAACGGCGGCCGACCACCAGACACCACAATCACAAAGCTTCCGGGTAGGGGAATTCCAATGACGATCCATTCGAAACTGAAGACAGCCTTCGCCGCCGCCCTGATGCTGGGCGCTGCCGCCGGCATCGCCAAGGCCGATGCGCTCGCCGACATCAAGTCCGCCGGCCAGATCAATGTCGGCATTTTCTCCGACTTCCCGCCCTTCTCTTCGGCGAGCGCCGACATGAGCATCAAGGGCTATGACGTCGACGTCGCCCAGCAGATCGCCGACGATCTCGGCGTCAAGCTCAACCTCGTCAGCGTCACCGGCCAGAACCGCATTCCCTATCTCAACGACAAGCGTGTCGACATCCTGATGAGCGTCGGCTTCTCCAAGGAGCGCGCCGAAGTGATCGACTTCGCCGCGGCCTATGCGCCTTACTACATTGCCGTCATCGGCCCGGCCGAACTGAAGGTCGCCGGCAAGGAAGACCTCGCCGAGAAGACGATCGCCGTCAACCGCGGCACGCTCGAAGACACGTCGCTCACCGAGGCGGCGCCTGCAAACGCCGACATCCAGCGCTTCGACAACTACAACGCGGTCATCCAGGCCTTCATCTCCGGCCAGACCCAGCTGATGGTTGTCGGCAACGACGTCGGCGCCCAGGTGCTGGCGCGCCAGGAAGCCTTGAAGCCGGAGCAGAAGTTCCAGCTTCTGACTTCGCCGTCGCATATCGGCCTCAACAAGAACGAAGAGGGCCTGAAGAAGGCCGTCAACGACGTGGTCGCCAAGATGCTCTCGGACGGCAAGCTGAACGCGAGCTCCGAGGCCTGGCTGAAGACGCCGCTCAACCCCGAAAACCTCAAGGACTAACAAGCCTGGTGGCCGCGAGGGTTATGCCCTCGCGGCCCGCTTGAGGAAAGGTTGCGACGATGGGCTACGGCCTCAGCTTCGGTTGGCTCAAGGACGCCGCGGGTGCGATCGCTCACGGCGCGGCCATGACCGTGTTCCTGATCGCCTGCACCACGGTGCTCGGCATCCTGATCAGCATTCTCTTTGCCGCCGCCCGCCGCAGCCGCTACGGCGTGCTGCGCAAGGCGGTCGCCGTCTATGTCGAAGTTGTCAGGAACACGCCGTTCCTGGTGCAGCTGTTCTTCATCTACTTCGGCCTGCCGAGCCTCGGGATCAGGCTCGACCCGATCGTCGCTGCCATCGTCGCGATGACGCTCAACATGGCGGCCTACACGACCGAGATCGTTGGCGCTGGGCTCGACGCCGTTCCGAAGGGCCAGAGCGAGGCTGCCTTCGCGCTCGGGCTGAAACAGAGGCAGGTCTTCATCAAGATCATCCTGCCGCAGGCACTGAAGGTGATCTTCCCGGCACTCACCAGTCAGGTGATCATCATGATGCTGGAATCGGCCGTCGTCTCGCAGATCGCGGTCAGGGAACTGGCGCACGAGGCGGACCTCTTGCAGGCCCGCACCTTCCGATCGTTCGAGACCTATTTCGTCGTCACCCTGATCTATCTCGCCCTGTCGATGGCCGTGCGGCGGCTGTTCGTTGCCGGCGGCCGACGTGTGCTTGGAGCGGGCGTGTCATGATCGAATTCACCTTCTGGGACATTCTGCGCAATCTGATCTTTGCCACCCGCTGGACCGTGCTTCTGTCGGCGGTCGCCTTTGCCGGCGGAGCCGCGGTCGGGCTCGCCATCCTGGCTGCCCGTATCTCCGAGCGCCGCTGGTTGCGCCGCTTCGGTTCCGGCTACATCGCGCTCTTCCAGGGCACGCCGCTCCTGATGCAGCTGTTCCTGATGTTCTTCGGCCTGCCGATGCTCGGTTTCCGGATCGAGCCCTGGACGGCGGCGGCCCTCGGGCTCACCTTCTATGCGAGCGCCTATCTTGCGGAGATCTGGCGGGGCGGGGTGGAAGCGCTGCCGCGCGGGCAGTGGGACGCCGGTGCGAGCCTCGGGCTGCACCGGTTGCAGGAACTGCGCCTCGTCATCCTGCCGCAGGCCTTTGCCATCACCCGGCCGGCCGCGGTCGGCTTCCTCGTGCAGCTGATCAAGAGCACCGCGCTCACCTCGATCATCGGCTTCGAGGAGCTTCTCAGAACCGCCAATGCGATCAATAATGCCACCTTCGAACCTTTCAAGGTCTATGGGCTGGTCGCGGTGATCTTCTTCGTGCTGTGTTATCCGCTGACGCAATATGCGCGCATGCTGGAGCGGAGGGCGCCGGTGCATTAGGGCATCGGATTTCGGGCGCATGTTGATCGCGCCGAGCACTGAAAACATGTAAGGAATCAACTACAACAGGGAACGAGGCGGCAAACGCCGAAACAAAGGAGAACGAGAATGATCACCACTTCCATCAAGCGCCGGACGCTGCTCGGCGCCGGCCTTGCCGGCGCATCGATGCTGGCAATGCCGTCGATCCTGCGCGCGCAGGACAAGTCGCTGAAGGTCGGCGTCTATGGCGGCTACTTCAAGGATTCGTTCGACAAGAACATCTTCCCGGAATTCACCAAGGCGACCGGCATCGCGATTGAATCGATCGCCGAACCGACCGGCGAAGCCTGGCTCGTGCAGCTTGAGCAGGCCGCCCGCGCCGGCCAGGCGCCGGCCGACGTCTCGATGATGTCGCAGGTGGCGATGCTCAAGGGCCAGTCGACCGACCTCTGGACGCCGCTCGACACCACCAAGATGAAGAACGCCTCGAACCTGCTCGACCGCTTCGTCAACAAGTACCCGGATGGCCGCATCGCCGGCATCGGCGCCGTTTCCTGGTACATCACGCTCGTCACCAACACCGACGTCTACAAGGAAGCGCCGACCTCCTGGACCGCCTTCTGGGATCCGGCGAATGCCGACAAGCTCGGCCTGCTCGCGCTCGTTTCCAACTCCTTCCTGCTCGAAGTGACGGCGAAGACCTTCTTCGGTGGCACCAATGCACTCGACACGGAAGAGGGCTTGCTCAAGGCCTTCGACAAGCTTGCCGAAGTCAAGCCGAACGTCCGGCTCTGGTACCGCGACGAGGCGCAGTTCGAGCAGTCGCTGAAGTCGGGCGAAATTCCGATGGGCCAGTATTACCACGACGTGACCGGCCTTGCCGCCGCTGACGGCCACCCGGTCCGCTCCACCTTCCCCAAGGAAGGCGGCATTCAGGATTCCGGTTGCTGGGCGCTGTCGCGCGCCTCGCAGAAGTCCGAGGAAGCGCATATCTTCATCGACTACATGTGCCAGCCCTCGATCCAGGCAACGCTGTCGCGCAAGGTCGGCACGTCCCCGACCGTCAAGCGCGAGGTCACCGACCTGACCGACAAGGAATTCGCAGCCGTCTCGTCCGACATCGAGCCGATCATTCCGCGTTACGATCTCTACCAGACCAAGTCGGATTGGCTGAACCAGAAGTGGACCGAGCTGATCGTCGGCTGATCCCGCCTGCTTCCCGGGGAACCGGGGAGCGCCACAAGCGAAACGACGGGGAGGGGCTTATTGCCGCTCCCCGCCCGAAACCCTCCCATGAGGCGGAGGGGACCATCCTCGCGGAGACACAATGTCCGGACTTGCCCTTCAAAACGTCGTCAAGGAATTCGGAGCCTTCAGGGCCGTCAACAATGTCGACCTGACCGTGCCACACGGAACCTTCGTCTGCATGCTCGGACCGTCCGGCTGCGGCAAGACCACGCTGCTTCGCATGATCGCCGGCCTTGACCTGCCGACCGGTGGGGCGATCCGGCTCGACGGCGAGGACATCACCCGTGTGCCGACGCACAAGCGCAATCTCGGCATGGTGTTCCAGTCCCTGGCGCTGTTTCCGCACCTGACCGTCGGCGAAAACATCGCCTATCCGCTGCGCATCCGCGGGGTCGCCAAGGAAGACCAGAGGAAGCGCGTCGACGAACTGCTGTCGATGATCCATCTCACCGGCTATGCCGACCGCCCGGTCGCCAAGCTCTCCGGCGGCCAGCGCCAGCGCGTGGCGATTGCCCGGGCGCTGTCGATCTCGCCGAAACTCTTCCTGCTCGACGAGCCGCTGTCGGCGCTCGACGCCAAGCTGCGCGAAGCGATGCAGGTGGAGCTGCGGCAATTGCAGCAGAAGCTCGGCATCACCACCATCGTCGTCACCCACGACCAGCGCGAAGCTATGACCATGGCCGATACCGTCGTCGTCATGAGCGGCGGCGAAATCCGCCAGGCCGCTTCGCCGATCGAGATCTATCGCCGCCCGGCCGACAGCTTCGTCGCCGACTTCATCGGCCAGACCAATTTGCTCGAGGTTGCCGCCGACAGCGCCGGCCGCGCCGAGGTGCTCGGCCAGATCGTGCCCGGCCTCAGCCTGCCAGCGGGCGCCAACAAGGGCACGCTCTCGGTTCGCCCCGAAGACGTGCACCTGACCGCTCCCGGCGCCGGTGCGCTCACCGGCAAGGTCACTTTCGTGCGCGATCTCGGCGGCACGATCGAAACCTTCGTTGACATTTCGGGCCGCCAGATCGTCGCCGTCTCCACACCGCGCGCCCGGCCCGACGTCTCGGTCGGCCAGGAGGTCGGCATCGCGCTCACCCCCGATGTCTGCGTGGTGCTGAAGAAATGAGACGCGAACCGCCCCAGACCCTCGGCGACTATCTGCCGCTCCTCTTTCCCGCAGCAATGCTGACGATCTTCTTCGTCGTGCCCTTCGGCACGATGATCGCCGTCAGCTTCTTCCAGCGCCAGCAGGGCGGCTTCTATACGCCGGCCTTCGTCTTCGACAACTATGAGCGCTTCCTCTCGGTCTTTTTCGGCGGCGTGCTCGGCTTCTCGCTGATGCTGGCTGTCATCGTGGCCATCTGCTGCGTCGTGCTCGCCTTGCCCTTCACCTACATGCTGACGCGCATGGCGCGGAAGGTTCAGGTCGTCTGGCTGGTGGCGCTGCTGTCGATCCTGTCGCTGTCTGAAGTCATCATCGGCTTTGCCTGGTCGACGCTGTTTTCGCGCACGGCGGGGATCACCAACATTCTCGTCGCGCTCGGCATCATGGAGCAGGCCAAGGCCCTGACGCCCAGCTTCGGCGCGGTTCTGACCGGCATGGTCTACCAGGCTTTCCCCTATACGGTGCTGGTGCTCTTCCCGGCGCTCGTCCGTCTCGACCCGACACTGACGGAAGCCGCCCGCACGCTCGGCGCCTCGCCGCTGAAAGCGTTCTTCACCGTGGTCGTGCCGGCGCTGCGCAACACGATTACCGCGACCTTGATCATGGTCTTCATCTTCGCGCTCGGCTCCTACCTGTTGCCGCAGCTTCTCGGCCGGCCACAGCACTGGACGCTGTCGGTGCTGATTACCGACCAGGCAATATACCAGTCGAACATGCCTTTCGCCGCCGCCATGGCCGTGTTCCTCGTGCTGGTGACGCTCGGCCTCGTGGCGCTCACCGTGATTGCCGGACGCAAGGGAGAAGCGGCATGACCTCGATCTTCCGCAAGGCTTATTTCTTCCTGATAGGCCTCTTTCTGTCGCTGCCGCTGATCGTCGTCGCCGGCGTCTCAGTCAACCAGAAGCAGACGCTCGCCTTTCCGCCACAGGGCTTCTCGCTCTCCTGGTATGGCGAGATCTTCCTCAATCCGGAATGGCGCAACGCGCTCTTCGCCTCGGTGACGCTGGCGGTGCTGTCGGCTGCGCTTGCGGTGGCGATCGCGCTGCCGCTCTCCTGGTTCCTGTGGCGCCGCATCGCCCCCTGGGCGAACATCTTCCAGGTGCTCGGCGTCGCACCCTTCACGCTGCCGCCGGTCATTACCGCGCTGGGCATGCTCACCTTCTGGGCGACGGTCGGCTTTTACGGCCAGCCCTGGACGGCGGTCGTCAGCCACGCGATCTTCTTCGTGACGCTGCCGCTGGTGACGCTGTCGCTCGGCTTCACCTCCATCGACCGCTCGCTGGTCGAGGCGGCATCGACCATGGGGGCCGACGAGCGCACGATCTTCCGCACCGTCGTGCTGCCGCTGATCTTGCCCTATATCGTGTCGGGCTATGCCTTCGCCTTCGTGCTGTCGCTCAACGAATACATCGTCGCCTACATGACGGTCGGTTTCACCGTCGAAACCCTGCCGATCAAGATCTTCAATGCGCTGCGCTACGGCTACACGCCGACCATGGCGTCGGTGACGATCCTCTTCGTCACGACGGCTGCGGTGATCTTCGGTCTCGTCGCCCGCTTCGGCGACCTGCCGAAGCTGCTCGGCGCCATGTCGTCGGATGGAAAATGATGAAGCTTGCAGCTTTCCAGATGCAATCGGCGGCGGGTGATACCGCCGCCAATCTCGACCGGATCGCGCGCGCCGCCAAGGAGGCTGCGGCAGAAGGCGCGACACTCTTGCTGACGCCCGAGCTCGGCATCACCGGCTACGGCGCCGGCGAGGCGCTGACGGCGCTTGCCGAGGCGCCGGACGGTGCGATCGTCCAGCGTCTCAAGGCGATTTCGCTTGAGACCGGCGTCGCTGTTATCGCCGGCTTTGCCGAGCGCGACGGCAAGGACGTCTACAACAGCGCCGTCTATGTCGACGGCGAGGCGACGCCGGTCGTCTACCGCAAGTCCCATCTCTATGGCGACTACGAGCGCGCGATCTTCAAGAGACCGGAAACGTCGACCCGGCTCTTCGTGCACCGAGGCGTCACCTGCGGAATGCTGATCTGCTACGACGTCGAATTTCCGGAAAACGTGCGGCGGCTGGCGCTTGCAGGCGCCGAGGCCGTGCTGGTGCCGACGGCGCTGCCGGCCGGCTGGTCCGGCGATTTCATCGCCGAGCACATGATCCAGACGCGCGCCTTCGAAAACCAGGTGTTCGTCGCCTATATCAACCATCACGGCTCGGATCCGCTGTTCTCCTTTGCCGGCCTGTCGCGCATTGCGGCACCTGATGGCCAATTGCTCGCCAAGGCCGGGGCAGGGCAGGAAGCCTTGCTCATCGTGGATATCGATCCTCAGGCTTATGCCATCTCGCGCCTTGAAAACACCTATCTCGGCGATCTCAATCGGCGCTAAGCGCGCGCCGATTGGTCGCTCCGCGAGAACATTCCGTTCTTGATTGGTCCCCTGTCGGAAACGATGCGGCATCCCATATTGTGCCCAACAGCAATGCCAACGCATTGGAGGCAATCATGAGCTTGCAACTGACTGGGATCCATCACCTGACGGCGATCACCGCCAACGCGCCGGAAAACCTGCGCTTCTACACCGAAGTGCTCGGGCTGCGGCTGGTCAAGAAGACCGTCAACCAGGATGACACCACCGCTTACCATCTTTTCTACGCTGACGGTCGAGCCACGCCCGGAACGGACCTGACCTTCTTCGACTGGCCGGTCGGGCGTGAAGGTCGCGGCACCCACAGCATTTCGCGCACGGGCCTTCGGGTCGGCAGTGCTCAGAGCGTGGGCTGGTGGAAACAGCGCTTTGCCGATCTCAAGGTTACGGCGGGTGAGGTCGTCGAGATCGACGGCCGCATCTCGCTCGACTTCGAGGACGGCGAGGGCCAGCGCTTCCGGCTGATCGATGATGGCGGACTTGAGCCTTCGCACCCGTGGGAGAAAAGCCCGGTTGCGAGCGAACACCAGATCAAGGGCCTCGGTCCGATCACGATCAGCGTGCCCGATATCACCAACACCGAGCTCGTCCTGACGCATGTCATGACCATGAGCAAGGCACGCACCTATCCATCGCCGGATGGTGAGGGCGAAGTGCATGTCTTCACCATGGGCGAAGGCGGGCCTGCTGCCGAACTGCATGTTGCGGTCCAGCCGGGTCTGCCAATCGCCCGGCAGGGCGCTGGTGCCGTTCACCACGTCGCCTTCCGGGCGCCGGATAATGCGGCACTGACGGAATGGACCGAGCGGCTGAACGGCTTCCGCCTGCCATCGAGCGGCGAGGTCGAGCGTTACTACTTCCGCTCGCTCTATTTCCGCGAGCCGAACGGCGTGCTGTTCGAGATCGCGACCGACGGTCCCGGTTTTGCGGTCGACGAGCCGATGGAGACGCTCGGCGAAAGCCTGTCGCTGCCGCCGTTCCTGGAGCCCAAGCGGGCCCAGATCGAGGCAAGGCTGAAGCCGTTGAAGTAACACGACAAAGAAGCCGGGGATTTCCCCGGCTTCTTTCGTTTTATCTTGCTGATCCCGTTTGAATATAGGCGCGGAGCCATGATGATGGCCTTATGCATAAGGCAGACGCATTGAAGGGATCAGTTGCAATGACAAGAATTCTCGGCATATCCGGCAGTCTGCGCAAGGCGTCGTTCAACACCGGACTGATGCGGGCGGCAGCAGTCGGTGTGCCAGACGGTATAGAATTCGAGACCGCGACCCTGCACGGCATTCCGCTTTATGACGGTGACCTCGAGGCCGAGGGCGGCATCCCGGAGGCGGTGACGGTGCTCAAGCAAAAGGTGATCGCCGCCGATGGCGTCATCCTGTTCACGCCCGAGTACAACAATTCGATCCCCGGCGTGTTCAAGAACGCCATCGACTGGCTGAGCCGGCCGTCGGCCGATATCGCCAGGGTGTTTCGTGGCCGACCTTTCACTCTTGCCGGCACATCGCCCGGCAATTTCGGCACCATCCTCAGCCAGAACGCCTGGCTACCGGTCATGCACACGCTCGGCGCCGAACTCTGGTCCGGCAAGCGATTGATGTTGCCCAAGGCCGATACGTTGTTCGATGCCGAGGGCAAGCTCAAGGACGAGGCCGCGCACGACCGGCTTGCGGCTTTCGTCAAGGCGTTTGCGGATCATGCCAAAGCGGCGAAGGCCGTTTGATTCGACGCGTCGAGTGACCCTGCAGCGGCAGCTGCCAACTGGCATAGCTCATGCTCGGGTCAAGCCCGGGCATGACTGAGCAGGGGAAACGGAACGTCCGGCTGCCGCTCAAAGGCCTTTTTCCACCAGCCACTGCTGAACGGCCGCAATATCCGGCGCGCCGATCTCGTGGCCCATGTCCAGCTCGACCGCTTTCAGATCGGCGCCGGTGCGGGAAAGCTCCGCCTCAAGGCGCGGCGCGAAATCGCCATAGCTGTCGTGCTGGCCCGTCAGAAGCAGCACGTTCGTGCCGGAGAGATCAGGCGGCGGCATGTCGTCGAGCACGAGCATCGAGCGCATCAAGACGACATTGCGGAGCAGCCCGGGATGCAGCAGCATCACCGCCACCAAGAGGTTGGCGCCGTTGGAATAGCCGATGAAGACGGTCTTCTCGAGATCGATGCGGTAGCCGTCGCGGGCGCCCTCGACAAAGGCGGCGAAGGCTTCGGCTTCTGACCGGACGTCCCTCTGGTCGAAGGTGGTCGGCGAATAGCGGCGGAACCAGCGTGGCGTTCCTTCCTCGTTCGACCGGCCGCGAATGCCGACGAGCGTTGCCTGCCGGTCGACCTGGTGGGCGAGGTGGAGAAGCTGCGTTTCGTTGGCACCGCTGCCGTGCAGCAGCATGAAGGTGCGGTCATCCAGCGTCTCGGGATGGTAAAAGCGGTGCACGAAGGGCAGGTCGCGTTCCGTCAGCCGCGGCTCGCCCGGCAGCGCGAACTGCGGCATGGCGAGCAGCATTTCTTCTCTCGCGGCGCTGAAATGCGCGGGAACGAAGAGTTCGGTGCCGAGCGTTTCCTTCGGCTCGTCGATGGCAAAGCCAGGGCCGTCGCTCGCGAGTTCGTAAAGCGAGCCGCCGGGTTCGCGCACATAGAGCGAAAAGAAATACTTGCGGTCGTGGGCGTTGATCTCGCCGGCGCCATCGCGTTGCAGATCGTCGCGTACCCGTTCGACGGCGGCCCGGTCAGGCGCGCGGAAGGCGATATGGTCGATGGTTCCGGTGCCGGGCGCCGAAGTCCAGAATCCGGTCGCATTGCGCACGTCGATGATGTCGCCGGAGGCCGAGACGAGGCGGCGGATCGTGTCGGTGCTACCGGTCTCGGCATAACCGAAATGCGATGTGAGGAAACGGACGGAATCCTCAGGCTTTTCAGTGAGGAGCGTCGCACCGCGGAGGCGCCGGATCGCGTCTTCCTCAGGGATATCGCGGGTGCTCCAGGGGGCTGCCGCTTGCACCGCTTCGGTACCGACCAGCTTGACGATGACGCCGTCCGGGTCCTTGAGGCGCAGCACCGGTTCGCCGAATTCCTGCGACGGCCCTGACGTCGCGATGTTGTACTGCAGTGCTCGCGTCAGCCAGAAGCCGATGCTCTCCGGGCGGATGGCGAAAGAGATCTCGCTCGGCTGGCCGTGGCCGACGCGTCCGCGTCCGCCATCCTCCCACATCAGGAAGGTGACGAGCGAACCGGGTGAACCTTCGGCGTCGCCGTAAAAGAGGTGCAACTGATTGGCGTCCTCATAGCCTCCGGTGCGCTTGATGAGCCGCATGCCAAGGAAGCCGACATAGAAATCGACGTTTGCCTGCACCTTCCGGGCAATCAGGGTGATGTGGTGGATGCCGCTCGTCATCGTCATTTCCTCATTGATTTGCCTCCACAAAACACGATGCGCCGCGCCGGCGCCAGAAGCGCTGGCGAGAACGCTGTGTTTGCGTGCGGAGATCAGTCGCGATCCTGTTCAAGGAACGCCTTGAAAGCGTCGCCATATTTGGGATGCCAGCGCGACAGCGGCGGGCGGTTCTCGACGATATCGCCGGCGGCCCAGAGGATGCGTCGCTCGTCGGTCGCACGCGGCACGTCGTTGTCCGGGCAAAGGATGTAGAAATCGCCGCGCGCCAGGCTTTCCATCATGAACTCGATCGTCTGTTCCGAGGTCCAGGCGCCATCAGGCTTTTCACTGCGGCCACCGGACGTCAGCCCGGTATAGACGAAACCGGGGATCAGCAGATGGGCGTGAACCTGGCTTCCGGCCGTATTGCGCAACTCGTGTTCGAGCGCCTCGGTAAAGACCTTCACGCCGGCCTTGGAGACATTGTAGGCCGGGTCGCCCGGCGGCGTGGTGATGCCCTGTTTCGAGCCGGTGTTGATGATGACCGCCGGCTTGCCGTGGGCGATCATTCCGGACGCGAAAACCCGTGACCCGTTGATGACGCCCCAGAGATTGACCCCGAGCGTCGCCTCCCAGGCGGCAAGCGGACCCAAGATCGCGCTGCCCGGCTGGATGCCGGCGTTGTTCATCAGCACGTGCACGTCGCCGAAGCGCTCGCGCGCCGTACGTTCGAGCGCTTCGATCTGGTCGATGCGCGAGACGTCGGTCGCGATCGCCGCGACGGACGCCGTGCCCGCGGCCGACAGCGCCGCGACTTCGGCCACTGCCTTGTCGAGCTTGTCGCCCGCAAGGTCGGCAAGCACGACGCGCATTCCGAGGGAGGCGAAGCGGCGCGCGGCGGCAAGGCCGATGCCGGAGGCAGCACCGGTGACGACGGCGAGAGCATCTGGGGCGAAGGCAGGATGGGACATGACGGAACTCCTGTGGCGGGATCGCGTGCAAGAGATAGGGCGCGGGAGGGCCCCTGTCCATCGCCACCGCAGGCTCGAGGCGTGCGAAAATCCGTTTGTTTTCAAGACCGTCCCTTGTCGCGCGAAGCGTCGGCGCTACTTGCAGTTTTGGACGACCGAATGGATCCTGCGGACGGAACGATGAACGAAACAGCGACCCGGAATGAAAAGCGCACCCCGTGCGAGAACTGTCCCTTGCGCAAGCTGGACCATTTTCGCGCCTTTACCAACGAGGAGCTGGCGTTCGTATCGCAATTCAAGACCGGTGAGCTTGCCGTCGACAGCGGCGCGACCATCCTGGTCGAGGGCGCTCATAGCGCGCACCTCTTCACCGTGCTGACCGGTTGGGGGTTTCGCTACAAGATGCTGGACGACGGTCGCCGCCAGATCCTGAACTACATCATGCCTGGCGACCTGATCGGTCTGCAGGGCAGCCTCATGGGCGAGATGCAGCATTCCATCGAGGCGCTGTCACCGGTGACATTGTGTGTCTTCGAGCGTGGCAAGCTCAACCGACTGTTTGCGAGCTACCCCGAACTTGCCTACGACCTCACCTGGATCGCCGCGCGCGAGGAGCGAATCCTCGACGAGAACCTTCTCAGCATCGGTCGTCGCTCGGCGCTCGAGCGGGCCGCCTATCTGCTCGCCTTTCTCTACCAGAGAGCGGAAGTGCTTGATCTTTTCGGCAACAGCCGGGTCGCCATTCCCGTCACCCAGCAGCATGTCGCCGATACGCTGGGCCTTTCGATCGTTCACACCAACAAGACTTTGAAAAAGCTCGCAGAGCGGGGATTGATCCGTTGGGCCGACAAGGGCTGCAACGTGCGCGATATCGACGGCTTGCTGGCGATATCGGGCTGGGAAGGGCTGAAAGAGCCGAAACGGCCTTACATTTGAGGCAGTGAGGACGCCGATGCAGCCGCATCGGCGTCCTCTGTTCCTCTGCTCACGCGGCGACAATCGCCCGCAGCATCCACAGGGCCTTCTCGTGGAAGTCGAGGCGTTCGGTCAGCATGTCGGTCGTCACCAGATCGCCATTGTCGTCGGCCTTGGTGCCGGCATCGCGCAGGTGGCGTGCCGCCGCTTCATGATCGACGATCAGATCGGCCACCATGTCGGCTGCGGAGGTGTGGTTGACCGACGCGGCACTCGGCGCGAACGTCTTGGCTTCTGCAAGCTTGGCCGGAGCGAGATGGCCAAGCGCGCGGATCCGTTCGGCGATGATGTCGGTCGCCTTGAACAGCGCGTTGTAGTGTTCTTCGGTCAGTTCATGCAGCGGCTTGAACAGCGGGCCGACCACGTTCCAGTGATAGATGTGGCTCTTGATCACCAGCTTGTAGGTGTCGGCGAGAATATCCGAAAGCGCTGTTGCCATCTGCTGGCGGTAGGCCTTCGTCAGGCCGATATCGAATTCCTCGTCCTTGACCTTGGGTTTCAGCACGGCGGCTGTCTGTTTCATGTCTCCGGCTCCAGTTCTGTCTTTGAAAACGTCGAGCGATGGCGACCGGCGCAGTGTCCGGCGCTCCTTGTTGAACGCCGCGGGGAAGCAGTTGTTCCGATTGAAATGCGAGGCGCTTCACATGTCTTTTTTAAATGCCAGGAGGGGGCGACGGGACGTAAAGTCGGTGAGTTGACCGACGAGCACCATCGGGAGGCGTGAAACGGTTTCTCTTCGAACCCGTGCCACCCCGAGCGGATCGTTTCATGGTTCAAGTGAAACGGTCGAGGCAATCAGGGCATCGTCACCCCACGTCAAAGATGGAGCGCATGGTATGGCCGAGTTTCCACCGTCTGTCCGGACGGTTCTCGTACTCGAGGACAATTTTATCATCGCCATGGACGTTGAAGAAATTCTCGCCTCGCTCGGAGTACCCAAGGTGACGATTGTCACGAATGCGAACCAGGCAATGGAACTTCTGGCCCTGCACGACTTCGATTTTGCAATCCTTGATGTCAGTCTCGGCGATCACACGAGTTTCGGCGTTGCTGAAGCCATGCTCGCCCGCGGTTTGCCGTTCGGCTTCACCAGCGGCTACGGAGATCTGGAGGATTTCCCGGTGCATCTCCGGCATATCCCCCGTATCGACAAGCCCTTCAACGAAATATCGATCGGTCAGCTCGTCGCGGCCGGAACGCGTTTTGGGGCGGAATAGCGCAGGTGTCGCGAGGTACGGATCGAGAGGATCACGGCTTGCCGCGCGAAACGAACCAGGGGTTGGCGAAGTCGCTGTCGTCTTTCTGGTTGCGTTTGCCGTAGGTAAGCGGCGTGCCGTCCATCATCAGCGTTTCTCCGCCGGCGGCCCGAAGGATCGCGTCGCCCGCGGCCGTGTCCCATTCCATCGTGCGGCTGAAGCGCGGGTAGACGTCGGCAATGCCTTCGGCGAGAAGGCAGAATTTCAGCGACGAGCCGACGGTTCGATAGTCTGAAATGCCGTGTTCCTTCAGATAGGCCGTGGTTTCGGCGCTGTTGTGCCAGCGGCTGGCGAGCCCCACCATGCGATCACCACAACTGCGGCAGCCGATGACGGTCTCGTCCGAAAGACGAAAGGTGTCGTCGATCACGGCTTTCACCGCTTTTCCCTGGCTTGCCGCATAGAGGATGCCGAGCGCAGGCGCATAGACGACGCCCGCGACCGGCGCACCGTTCGTAATCAGCGCGATGTTGACGGTGAAATCGTCGTTCCGGCTGATGAACTCCTTAGTGCCGTCGAGCGGGTCGACGAGGAAGAAGGACGTGCCGGCAATCTCTGGTACGTGTCCGGCCGAAACCGCTTCCTCGGCGATGACAGGAATGTCCGGGAACGCTTCGGCGAGATCGGCAAGGATAAGGCGCTCGGCCGTCGCATCGGCGTCGGTGACTGGCGAACAGTCCGGCTTGTAGGTGATTTCCGGCCCGGCATTGTAGATGTCGAGAATGGCCCGACCCGCCGTTATCGCCGATTTTTGCAGTGTTTCCAGCATTCGCCCAGTTCTCTCGGTCTATCGGCACGCCCATAGCACATCGGGAGGAAGAATGTACCCGTGCCTTTGATATGGCCATTCCTTCCAAGGTCAAGTGACCGTGGCGCGCGGGTCGCAGCGCTCAAGGTTTTTTGCAACTGCGAGAGGCTTTGCGTCTTTGCTTCCGCCTGCGGCCTGTGCAAATGTGCCGACGCAACTCACCTGGATGCCTTCATGCGTTATTCCGCTCTCTCGCTCGTCAGGAATGCCCTTTCCGGAAACCTGAATTGGAAACCGCACTGGCGCCAGCCGCAGCCGAAACCGCACTATGACGTGATCATCATCGGTGGCGGCGGACACGGTCTTGCGACAGCCTATTATCTTGCCAAGGAATTCGGCGTGAAGAACGTCGCTGTTCTCGAGAAGGGCTATCTCGGCTCGGGCAATGTCGGCCGCAACACCACGATCGTGCGCTCCAACTACATGCTGCCAGGCAACGAGCCCTTCTACGAGTTCTCGATGAAGCTCTGGGAGGGGCTGGAGCAGGACCTCAACTACAACGTCATGCTGTCGCAGCGCGGCGTCATCATGCTCTACCACAGCGACGGCCAGCGCGACGCCTATATCCGTCGCGGCAACGGGATGTGGATGGAGGGCGTGGCGGCCGAGCTCATCGAGCGCGAACAGTTGAAGAAGATGATCCCCTTCCTCAATTACGACCACGCCCGCTATCCGATCCTCGGTGGCCTGTTGCAGCGCCGTGGCGGCACGGCAAGGCACGATGCGGTTGCCTGGGGTTACGCGCGCGGCGCCGACCAGCATGGGGTCGACATCATCGAACATTGCGAAGTGACCGGCATCCGCCGCGAAAACGGCGTCGTCACCGGTGTCGAGACGACCAGGGGCTTCATCGGCTGCGGCAAGCTGGCGCTGGCCGCAGCCGGCAATTCGTCGCGCGTCGGCGAGATGGCCGACCTCAAGCTGCCGCTCGAAAGCCATGTGTTGCAGGCCTTCGTCACCGAGGGGCTGAAGCCCTGCATCGATCACGTGATCGTCTACGGCGGCGGGCATTTCTACATTTCGCAATCGGACAAGGGCGGCCTCGTCTTCGGCGCCGAGATCGACGGCTATTCCTCCTATGCCCAGCGCGGCAATCTGGCGACGGCCGAGCACGTGATGGAGGAGGGGGTGACGATGATCCCCGGCCTGTCGCGCGTCAGGGTGCTGCGCGCCTGGGGCGGCGTCATGGACATGAGCATGGACGGCTCGCCGATCATCGACCGCACCTCGATCGACAATCTCTACCTGAATTGCGGCTGGTGCTATGGCGGCTTCAAGGCGACGCCGGCGTCCGGCTACTGCTTCGCCCATCTGATCGCCAGGAACGACACCCACCCGGTGGCCCGCGCGCTCAGGCTCGACCGCTTCGCGCGCGGCTATGCCGTCGACGAGGCCGGCGCCGGCCCGCAACCCAACCTTCACTGAACACTGCCTGGCGGCGATCCGGCCGCGCGGAACGAACGGGAAGCCGACCCAAGGCTTCAGGACACGGAAAGACCATGGCAAGCCTGATTACCTGCCCGCATTGCGGGGTGCGACCGAAGGAAGAGTTCGCGATCCGCGGCGATGCATCGCTCAGCCGTCCGGAACCGTTCGACACGGACGAGGCCTGGCACGACTATGTCTATGTCCGCAAAAATCCGCGCGGGCGCACGCAGGAGCACTGGCATCATATCGCCGGCTGTCGCCGTTTCCTGGTCGTCGAGCGCGACACGGCCAGCCACGAAGTCTATTCGGTCGTCGATGCCGCCGTCTTTGCGCGGAGGGCTGCTGGATGACCGGCCATCGTCTTTCGTCCGGCGGTCTCGTCGACCGCAGCACGTCGCTCTCATTCACCTTCGACGGCCGGCCTCTGAGGGGCTTTGCAGGAGATACGCTCGCTTCGGCGCTGCTTGCCAATGACCAACTGCTCGTCGGCCGCAGCTTCAAGTATCACCGGCCGCGCGGCATCGTCAGCGCCGGCCCCTCCGAACCCAACGCGCTCGTGACCATCGGGGCGGGTGCGCGCACCGATGCAAACACCAAGGCAACGGTCGCCGAACTTTATAGCGGCCTGACGGCAAAGAGCCAGAACCGCTGGCCGTCGCTCGGTTTCGACCTCGGGGCGGTCAACGGCGTCCTGTCTCCGGTCCTCGGCGCCGGCTTCTACTACAAGACCTTCATGTGGCCGAAACCCTTCTGGGAACGGGTCTACGAGCCCTTCATCCGCCGCGCCGCCGGCCTTGGCCGGGCGGTGCTCGAGCGTGACCCTGAAGCCTATGAGAAGTCGTGGGCGCATTGCGACCTGCTCGTCGTCGGTGCGGGTCCAGCCGGCCTGATGGCGGCGCTGACCGCTGGCCGCGCCGGTCTCAGGGTCATCGTCGCCGACGAGGATTTTCGTCCGGGCGGCGCGTTGCTGTCGAGCAGCGAGACGATAGACGGGGCACCGGCCTCGGCCTTTGCGGACCGCACCGTTGCCGAATTGCAGTCGCTGACCAACGTGACGCTGCTTTCGCGCACGACCGTGTTCGGCTGGTACGACGACAATGTCTTCGGCGCGATCGAGCGGGTGCAGAAACATGTGGCCGAACCCGCGCCGAACCGCGTGAGCGAACGGGTCTGGCGCATCGTCGCCAGGCGTGCGCTGCTTGCGACCGGCGCCGAGGAGCGGCCGGTCGTCTTCGGCGGCAACGACCGCCCCGGCGTGATGATGGCGGGTGCGATGACAACCTATGCCGAACGCTTCGGTGTTGCGGCTGGCAAACAGGTCGCGATCTTCACGAGCGGCAGCGCCGGCTATCAGACGGCGCGTGCACTTGCCGCCAAGGGCATTTCGATCGCGGCGATCGTCGATGCCAGGGCCGAGGCCGACGACCGGGCGCCGGACGGTGTCCGCGTCATCCGTTCGGCTTCGATCGTCGATACCAGGGGCAGGCAGCGCCTCAAGGGCATCGTCGTCGAGCGTTCCGGTTTCGAGGAACTGATCGCCTGCGACGCGCTCGGCATGTCCGGCGGCTTCAGTCCCGTCGTGCATCTTGCCTGCCAGCGCGGCGCAAAGCCCGCCTGGTCGGACGCATTGAAGGCCTTCGTTGCACCCGACGTCGGTGATGGCCTGCGCCCCGTCGGCGCGGCAAACGGCGTCTACACCCTTTCCGGCTGCCTCGCCGATGGCGTGGCGAAGGCCGCAGCGATTGCGGTTGATCTGGGCTTCGACGGTGCTGCGGACACCGCGCCTATGGTCGAAGGCGAGGAGACGCCATCGTTTCACGCGCTCTGGTACGTGCCGGGTGCAAAGTCGAAAGCCTTCGTCGATTTCCAGAACGACGTGCATGCGAAGGACCTCGGCCTGGCCGTGCGCGAAGGCTTCGGTCATGTGGAGCACGCCAAGCGCTACACCACCAACGGCATGGCGACGGATCAGGGCAAGCTCTCCAACATCAATGCCGCCGGCATCCTGGCGGGCATGCGTGGCGTCAGCCCGGCCGAGGTCGGCACCACCACATTCCGACCCTTCTACACGCCGGTTTCCTTTGGTGCGCTCGCCGGGATGGCGCGCGACGAACACGCGGTGCCGGCGCGCAAGTCGCCGCTGCACGGCTGGGCGTTGAAGAACGGCGCGACCTTTGTCGAAGCGGGGCTCTGGCACCGCTCGGCCTGGTTTGCCCGTGGCGGCGAAAAGACCTGGCGCGAGAGCGTCGACCGCGAAGTCCTGAACGTGCGTGCGAATGTCGGCCTTTGCGATGTGTCGACGCTCGGCAAGATCGAACTTTTCGGGCCGGATGCGGCTGAGTTTCTCAATCGGCTCTATTGCAATCCGGTTCTCAAGCTGCCGGTCGGCAAGGCGCGCTATGGCCTGATGCTGCGCGAGGACGGCTTCGTCTTTGACGATGGCACGGTGAGCCGTCTTTCCGACGAACATTTCTTCGTGACGACGACGACGGCGATGGTCGGGCCCGTGATGGCGCACATGGAATATTGCGCCCAGGCGCTCTGGCCGGAACTTGCGGTCCGGTTTACCGCCTCGACCGACCAATGGGCGCAGATGGCGATTGCCGGGCCGAAGGCGCGCCTGGTGCTGCAGCAACTCGTCGACGAGGACATTTCCGACGGGGCCCTGCCATTTCTTGGCGCCCGCAAGATGGTCCTGAAGACAGGGGTTTCGGCGCGGCTTTTCCGTATTTCCTTTTCCGGCGAGCTCGCCTTCGAGCTGGCGGTGCCGGCAGGCTACGGCGAAGCGGTCGCCGACCAGATCATGGAGGTCGGCCGCCCGCAGGAGATCTGCGCCTATGGCGTGGAGGCGCTCAACGTTCTGCGCCTGGAAAAGGGGCTTCTGACACACGCCGAATTTGATGGTCGGGTGACGCCCGACGATGCCGGCCTCGGACGCATGGTGTCGATGCAGAAGACCGATTTCATCGGCAAGCGACTGTCGAGCCGTTATGGCCTGACGGCCGCCGACCGCATGCAGCTTGTCGGCCTGAAGCCGGTCGATGCCGACAAGGACATGCGCGCGGGCGCGCATCTGCTCAAGGAGGGCACGAAGCCCTCGACGCTGAACGATCAGGGCTGGGTGAGTTCGGCCGGCTTCTCGCCGGTGCTCGGGCACACCATTGCGCTTGCATTCCTGAAGTCCGGGCGTGAGCGTTATGGCGAAAAGGTCGTGGTGTTCGACAAGCTGCGCGATCAGGAGACGATCGCCGAGGTCTGCGATCCGGTGTTCGTCGATCCGCAGAACGACAAGCTGAAGGCCTGAGGAGGCGGTCATGGTTCGCGACTACAACAACCGCCACGCGCTGGAACAGAAATTGCGCTCCGCTCCGACGTCTGCGATGGCCGATCACCTGACGGTCGGCCATTGGCGAACGGTCGCCACGGTGCTCGCGCGCCCCGGCGAGGAAGACAGAGTGGCCCGAGCGATTGCGTCCGAGCCCGAGCTTTCGTTGCGTTACGCCGCCCCGGGCGAATGGCTTGTGGTTTCCGAGGCCGAAGCGCCGAGCGGGCTTGTGCGGCGGATCGAGGAGCTCTGCGGCGAGGGCGCCTACATCGTTGACCAGAGCGACGGACGCGTCGTCTTTCGCCTATCCGGACCCAATGGCCGTCGAATCCTCGCCAAGGGTATCGGCGTCGATCTGCATCCCGACGGATTTTCGCTCGGTGGAAGCGCCAATGCGCTTTGCGGCCACATCCCGGTCAATCTCGCGCGGACCGAAGAGCACGTTTTCGAGCTGATCGTTCAACGCAGCTTCGCCGAAGCGCTGTTCGACGACCTCCTGCGGATGGGACGGGAATTCGAATTGACGGCGGCCTTCGCCGACTGAAGCGCGCGCCGCGATTGCGGGCAAAACCAGCCTTTTGGTGACCTCCTCGGCAAATGCGGCATCGAATGCCGCAAACGGGTCGCCGATCCGCCAGCAAACGGCGGAAATGGACAAGCGCCCTTCGCAGCCGTGGCTTTATCGCCGCCGACTTTCTGACTAGGCTTCCCATGTTCGCCGGGTGCGACTTCCCGCGGAGGAAGCCGGGCGATCGCCGTGCTTGAACTTCTTCCTGACAATTTGGCCACGCCTTCAAGGGGACGTGGGAAGACGGAGTGTACGCATGAAAAGCCATGCCAAGGTCGTCGTCATCGGCGGTGGTGTCGTCGGTTGTTCGGTGCTCTATCACCTGACGAAGTTTGGTTGGACCGATGCGGTCCTGCTGGAGCGATCGGAGCTCACTTCCGGCTCCACCTGGCATGCGGCCGGCGGCATGCACACGATCAACGGTGACCCGAACGTTGCCAAGCTGCAGAAGTACACGGTCGAACTCTACAAGGAGATCCAGGACTATTCCGGCCAGGATGTCGGCCTGCACATGACCTCGGGCATGATGCTGGCGGCCACCAAGGAACGCTTTGACTGGATGAAGTCGATCCTCGCCAAGGGCCGCTACATGGGGCTTGAAGCCGAGCTTCTGACGCCGAAGGAAGCGCATGACCTGATGCCGCTTCTCGACCCCGACCAGTTCGTCGGCGCCGTCTTCGATCCGGTCGAGGGCCATCTCGATCCCTATGGCACCACCCATGCCTACGCCAAGTCGGCGAAGAAGAACGGCGCGGAGATCTATCTGCACACCAAGGTCGAGGACCTGGTGCAGCGCGAGGACGGATACTGGCGGGTGATCACCAACCAGGGCGAGATCGTTGCCGAACATGTCGTCAACGCGGCGGGCCTCTGGGCGCGCGAAGTGGGTCGTATGGTCGGTCTGGAACTGCCCGTGCTTGCCATGGAGCATATGTATCTCATCACCGAAGACATGCCCGAGGTGATCGAATTCAACCAGACGCGCGGCAAGGAGCTGATGCATTGCGTCGATTTCGACGGCGAGATCTACCTGCGCCAGGAACGTCAGGGCATGCTGATGGGCACCTACGAGAAGGCGTGCCGGCCCTGGTCGCCAGTGACCACGCCCTGGGACTTCGGCCATGAACTTCTCGCCGAAGACATCGATCGCATCTCGCCGGAACTCGAAGTCGGCTTCCGGCACTTCCCGGCCTTCAACAAAGCCGGCATCAGGAAGGTCATCAACGGCCCCTTCACCTTTTCGCCTGACGGCAATCCGCTGGTCGGCCCGGTGCGGGGCCTCCGGAACTTCTGGTCGGCGTGCGCGGTCATGGCCGGCTTCAGCCAGGGCGGCGGCGTCGGACTGGCGCTTGCCAACTGGATGATCGAGGGCGATCCGGGCTTCGACGTTTTCGCGATGGACGTGTCCCGCTATGGCGACTTCGCGACGCTTGCCTATACCAATGCCAAGGTGCGCGAGAACTATTCCCGCCGGTTTTCGATCCGCTATCCAAACGAGGAATTGCCGGCGGCAAGGCCGCTGTTGACCACGCCGATCTACGACCGGCTGAAGGCGGAGGGCGCGGTGTTCGGCGCCTCCTATGGCCTGGAAAGCCCGCTGTGGTTCGCGCCCGAAGGCGTGGAAGACGCCTTCTCCTGGCGGCGCTCGACCGATTTCGAAACGGTCCGCGCCGAGGCGAGGGCTGTCCGCGAGGGTGTCGGGCTGATGGAGACCTCAGGCTTTGCCAAATACGCGATCAAGGGCAGCGGTGCAGAAGCCTGGCTTGACCGGATCCTTGCCTGCCGCATTCCGTCGACCGGGCGCATGGCGCTGGCGCCGATGCTGAAGCACGACGGCAAGCTGATCGGTGACTTCACGCTGGCAAAGCTCGGCGAGGGGGACTTCCTGCTTGTCGGATCCGGCATCGCCGAGGATTACCATATGCGCTGGTTCGAAGCGCATCTGCCGGATGATGGGTCCGTTTCGCTGAAGCCCCTTAAGCTCGAACTGGTGGGCCTGTCGATCGCCGGGCCCAAAGCGCGCGACGTGCTCGCCGGCCTTACACACCTCGACGTCTCCGATGCCGCGTTCCCGTTCATGGACATCCGGCGGATGGACCTCGGCATGGCGCCTGCCATCGTCGGCCGCGTCAGCTACACCGGCGACCTCGGCTACGAGATCTGGATGAAGCCGGAGTACCAGCGTTATCTCTTCGACCTGCTGATGGAGAAGGGGGCGGCCTCAGGCATCCGGCTGTTCGGCCTCAGGGCGCTCAATGCCCTGCGCGTCGAAAAATCCTTCGGCAGCTGGGCACGCGAGTACCGACCGCTCTACGGGCCGGTCGAGGCCGGGCTCGGTCGCTTCGTTGCCACCGCCAAGGCGGCGGATTTCATCGGCAAGGCGGCGGCGATCGAAGAGAAAAAGGACGGCGGCGCCCTCAGGCTTCGAACCTTCCTGATCGAGGCGAAGGATGCCGATGTCATCGGCGACGAACCGATCTATCTCGACGGGGTCGTGCGTGGCTGGGTAACCTCGGGCGGCTATGCGCATACCAGCGGCGTCTCGGTCGCCATGGGCTATGTGCCGAAGGAAATCGCCGACAGCGATGGCAACTGGTCGATCGAACTGCTCGGCGAGATTCTGCCGGCGCGCCTTCAGGCGAATCCCCTGTTCGACGCGGATGGGCGGCGCATGCGCAGCTGATACGCGAAATGCTGTGCCGGCCTGCCATCTGGACGCTCAGGTCGGCACAGCATTTCCCGGGCTCTTACGACTAAAGTTGATGAATTCACGGGCGGAAGCTGCGGAAATTTTGAATTTTCTGGCTTTAAAAGCGCCAAATCGATTTTATCGACGAAGATTTTGACCATCCCGCGTTTTTTAGCTTTTCTTTTCGTTTGAAAGAGGTATGGAATCGATCAAACACAACGCTCAAAATGAGCTCAAAAAACAAGAGACCGGACCTTCAAGGATCTGGTCCAGGGGAAGATTGATGGAGTATTTCGTCCAGCAGCTCGTCAATGGGCTGACTCTTGGGTCTATTTATGGTATGATCGCAATCGGTTATACCATGGTCTACGGCATCATTGGCATGATCAACTTCGCCCACGGCGATATCTTCATGCTCGGCGGCTTCGCTGCTTTGATTGTCTTTCTGCTTCTCACAACATTTATCGGGGGCGTCCCGGTTGTACTTGCGCTGCTGTTGATGATGGTCGTCGGCATGCTCACCGCGGGTCTCTGGAACTGGACGATCGAGAAGGTGGCCTATCGGCCGCTGCGCGGTTCGTTCCGGCTCGCGCCGCTGATCACCGCGATCGGCATGTCGATCGCGCTGTCGAACTTCATTCAGGTGACGCAGGGCCCGCGCAACAAGCCGATCCCGCCGCTCGTTTCCTCGGTCTATGACGTCTTCGGCATCACCATTTCGCTGAAGCAGATCATCATCATCATCATCACGGCGATCCTGCTTTCGGTCTTCTGGTACATCGTCAACAAGACGCCGCTTGGCCGTGCCCAGCGTGCGACCGAACAGGACCGCAAGATGGCGGCCCTGCTCGGTGTCGACGTCGACCGCACGATCTCGGTGACCTTCATCATGGGGGCGGCCCTCGCTGCCGTCGCCGGTACGATGTACCTGATGTACTATGGTGTGGTCGTCTTCACCGACGGTTTCGTTCCGGGCGTCAAGGCGTTCACCGCAGCCGTCCTCGGCGGTATCGGTTCGCTGCCGGGCGCCGTTCTTGGCGGACTTCTGATCGGGCTCATCGAGTCCCTCTGGTCAGCCTATTTCACCATCGACTACAAGGACGTCGCGACCTTCTCCATTCTCGCCATCGTCCTGATCTTCAAGCCGTCTGGCATTCTCGGACGACCGGAAGTCGAGAAGGTATAATTCCATGGCAAACATTGCTTCTACGACTGCAAGCGCCGGCACTGACGTGACGGCGCGGGCCCTGCGCGAGGCTGTCTTCGCGGGTCTGATTTCACTCGGCCTTTTCGTGCTGTTCGTCGGTCTCAAGTCCGACCAGAACATCCGCAACGAGCTGATCCTCAACCAGCGCTGGGGGCTGCTGGCGATCTTCGTGATCGTCGCTGCTGTCGGTCGCTTCCTGATGGTCGCCTATGTCCAGCCGGCCATGGCCCGGCGCAAGGCTGCCAAGGCCGAGGCTGAGGACGTGGCGAAGGAAGAAAGCTTCCTCAGCCGCCACTTCTCCAAGCTCGCGATCCTCTTCCTGCTCGTCTATCCGCCGATCATCGTTGCGCTCGCCGGCGTCCAGGGTTCGCTGAAGTGGGTCGATAATTTCGGCATCCAGATCCTGATCTACGTGATGCTGGCCTGGGGGCTGAACATCGTCGTCGGTCTCGCCGGTCTGCTGGATCTCGGCTACGTCGCCTTCTATGCCGTCGGTGCCTACTCCTACGCGCTTCTGTCGACCTATTTCGGCCTGTCGTTCTGGGTCCTCCTGCCGGTTGCGGGCATCCTTGCCGCCTTCTGGGGCATGATCCTCGGCTTCCCGGTGTTGAGGCTGAGAGGTGACTATCTGGCGATCGTCACCCTTGCCTTCGGGGAAATCATCCGACTTGTGCTGATCAACTGGACCGAGGTGACGAAGGGTACGTTCGGCGTGTCCGGCATTGCCAAGGCGACGCTGTTCGGCATCAAGTTCGATGCCTCCAAGGATGGTTTTGCGGCGATGATGGGCCTGCCGATGTCGTCGGCCTATTACAAGATCTTCCTGTTCTATCTGATCCTCGCGCTCTGCCTGCTGACCGCCTACGTGACGATCCGGCTGCGCCGCATGCCGATCGGTCGCGCCTGGGAAGCCCTGCGCGAGGACGAGATCGCCTGCCGCTCGCTTGGCATCAACACGGTGACGACGAAGCTCACGGCCTTTGCGACAGGCGCCATGTTCGGTGGCATCGCCGGCTCGTTCTTTGCTGTGCGTCAGGGCTTCGTTTCGCCTGAATCCTTCGTCTTCCTGGAATCGGCGGTCATTCTGGCGATCGTCGTTCTCGGTGGCATGGGCTCGCTCACCGGCATCGCAGTCGCCGCCGTTGTGATGATCGGCGGTACGGAAATCCTGCGTGAACTGACGTTCCTGAAGATGGTCTTCGGGCCTGATTTCACCCCTGAACTCTACCGCATGCTGATCTTTGGTCTGGCCATGGTCGTCGTCATGGTCTGGAAGCCGCGTGGCTTCGTCGGATCACGCGAACCGACAGCCTTCCTGCACGAACGCAAGGCCGTCTCCGGCAGCTTCACCAAGGAAGGGCACGGCTGATGGCCCGCGAGACCACGACAATGACAAAAGACCCCATTCTCAAGGTTGAGCACCTGTCGATGCGCTTCGGCGGTCTGATGGCGATCAACGACTTCTCCTTCGAAGCCCATCGCGGTGACATCACGGCGCTGATCGGCCCGAACGGAGCAGGCAAAACCACGGTGTTCAACTGCATCACCGGCTTCTACAAGCCGACGATGGGCATGATCACGATGAAGCAGAAGGCCGGCAAGGAATACCTGCTGGAGCGTCTGCCAGACTTCGAGATCACCAAGCATGCCAAGGTGGCGCGCACCTTCCAGAACATCCGGATGTTCTCCGGCCTGACGGTGCTCGAAAACCTGCTGGTCGCGCAGCACAACAAGCTGATGCAGGCCTCGGGCTACACCTTCCTCGGGCTTCTCGGCTTCCCGGCCTATCGCCAGGCGTCGAAGGAGGCGATCGACCTTGCCAAGCACTGGCTGGAGAAGGCGTCCCTGATCGACCGTGCCGACGACCCGGCCGGCGACCTGTCCTATGGTGCGCAGCGCCGTCTGGAAATCGCCCGCGCCATGTGCACGGGCCCCGAGCTTCTGTGCCTGGACGAGCCTGCCGCCGGTCTCAACCCGCGTGAATCGCTGGCGCTCAACGAACTGCTGCAGGGCATCCGTGCCGATACCGGCACGTCGATCCTGCTCATTGAACACGACATGTCCGTGGTCATGGAGATTTCCGACCACGTGGTGGTCCTGGAATACGGACAGAAGATTTCCGACGGCACACCGGATTTCGTCAAGAACGATCCGAAGGTCATCGCGGCCTATCTGGGTGTCGAGGATGAAGAGGTTGAAGAGGTGATCGAACAAATCGAGGAAATCGAGGGCGGACAGGGGGGCAAGCACTGATGACGGCGCCTCTTCTCCAAGTCAAAGCCGTCGAGACCTACTACGGTAACATCCGGGCGCTGAGCGGTGTCGATGTCGAAGTGCATCGCGGCGAGATCGTTTGCCTGATCGGCGCCAACGGCGCCGGCAAGTCGACCCTGATGATGACCATCTGCGGCGCCCCGCAGGCGCGCACCGGCTCGGTCTTCTTCGAGGGCCAGGACATCACCCGCATGCCGACGCACGAGATCGCAAGGCTGCGCATCGCGCAATCGCCTGAGGGCCGGCGCATCTTCCCGCGCATGACGGTGTTCGAAAATCTGCAGATGGGCGCGAGCCTCGACAACCTCAAGCATTTCAACGAGGACGTCGAAAAGGTCTTTGCGCTTTTCCCGCGCCTGAAGGAACGCCAGACGCAGCGCGGCGGCACGCTTTCGGGCGGTGAGCAGCAGATGCTGTCGATCGGTCGCGCGCTGATGGCACGGCCGAAGCTCCTGCTTCTCGACGAGCCGTCGCTCGGCCTTGCGCCACTGATCGTCAAGGGCATCTTCGAGGCAATCAAGAAGCTCAACAAGGAGGAGGGACTGACCGTCTTCCTCGTCGAGCAGAACGCCTTCGGCGCGCTCAAGCTTTCCGACCGCGGCTATGTGATGGTCAACGGACGCGTGACGATGAGCGGCAGCGGCAAGGAACTGCTCGCCAATCCGGAAGTTCGCGCGGCCTATCTCGAAGGTGGCCGTCATTGACCGGCTGCATCTGGAGCAACTGACATGCATGGAATTCTCTACGAAGAAGCGTCGGTCTGGCAGTTTCTTTTCATAAGCTGCGTGCTGGGTGGCTGGACAGCCTGGCGCACCGGCAAGAGCGTCGCGGAAAGCTGGGAAGACATGCCGCGGCTCGTCCTCTACGTGGCGCTACTGGGGGTTGGCATCCGCTTCGTACACCATGCTCTCTTCGAGGGCACGATGTTCAGCCTGCATTACTATATCGTGGACACGATCGTGCTTTTGTTGTTTGCTACCGCAGGTTTCCGCTACTACCGGACCAAGCAGATGACCAATAACTACTATTGGCTCTATGAGAAGGCTTCGCCTTTCTCCTGGAAAGCCAAGTAAAGGGAACAGCGCGCGTCGGCCGCCGCGGCCGGTGCGAAAGAAACACCGGCGCAACTACGGTGGGCATTGCGCAGGTTGGTAACGAGACCCGCTCGAATAATTGGGAGTAACAAGATGAAAAAGTCTCTTCTGTCGGCGGTCGCGCTGACGGCTATGGTTGCCTTCAGCGGCAGCGCCTGGGCTGATATTCTCGTTGGTGTCGCCGGCCCGCTGACTGGCCCGAACGCCGCCTTCGGTGCACAGCTCCAGAAAGGTGCAGAGCAGGCCGCAGCCGACATCAACGCTGCCGGCGGTATCAATGGGGAACAGATCAAGGTTGTGCTCGGCGACGACGTTTCTGACGCCAAGCAGGGCGTTTCGGTCGCCAACAAGTTCGTCGCTGACGGCGTGAAGTTCGTAGTCGGCCACTTCAACTCGGGCGTGTCGATCCCGGCTTCGGAAGTCTACGCCGAAAACGGCATCCTGCAGGTAACGCCGGCCTCCACCAACCCGCAGTTCACCGAGCGCGGCCTCTGGAACACGTTCCGCACCTGCGGCCGTGACGACCAGCAGGGCGCTGTTGCCGGCGCTTACCTTGCTGCCAACTTCAAGGACGCGAAGATCGCCGTCATTCACGACAAGACCCCGTACGGTCAGGGCCTTGCCGACGAAACCAAGAAGTCGATGAACGAAGCCGGCCTCACCGAAGCCCTCTATGAAGGCATCAACACCGGTGACAAGGACTTCTCGGCTCTGATCGCCAAGATGAAGGAAGCCGGCGTTTCGATCGTCTATTACGGCGGTCTGCACACCGAAGCCGGCCTGATCATGCGCCAGATGAAGGACCAGGGCCTGAAGGCCACCCTGATGTCGGGCGACGGTATCGTTTCGAACGAACTGGCCTCGATCGCCGGCGACGCCGTTGACGGTACGCTGATGACCTTTGCTCCGGATCCGCGCAAGAACCCGGCTGCCAAGGAACTCGTCGAGAAGTTCCGCTCTGCCGGCTTCGAGCCGGAAGCCTACACGCTCTACGCCTATGCCGCTCTCCAGGTCATCGCTGAAGCTGCAAAGGCTTCCGGCGGCAACGACCCGCAGGCAGTTGCCGAAGCCATCAAGGCAAAGGGACCGTTCAAGACCGCGATCGGCGACCTCGGCTATGACGAAAAGGGCGACATCACCCGTCCGGACTACGTCATGTACACCTGGAAGAAGGGTGACGACGGCAAGTACAGCTACTTCCAGAACGAGTAGTCTCGTTCCGGACGCTGTTCCGGACGCTGTAAAGCGTTCAATCCAAAGCAGCCCGGCGAGCGATCGCCGGGCTTTCTTGTTTTCGGTCCCTCATGCACAAATTCAAAGTTCTACAGCGCCCTTCGCGCGCCTGATAAGGCTCGTGGTGCTGTCGAGGCACCAGCGATCATTCAGCATCGCTCATTCCCGCCGCGGGGTGCTGTCGAAAAAAAGATGGCGGTGCACATCGTGCGATGGGCCTTGGCCCGGAGGCAGCGCTATTTCAGCAGCGTGTCACGCAGCGCCGAGACTTCCGCACGCAGGCGATCGAGGTCTTCGGACGCAAGTTTCGTCGCCTCGGTGAGGTCGCGGGGCACGCTGATCGCCTTGCTGCGCAGAGCCTTGCCCATGTCCGTCAGCTGGACCCGAACTTGCCGCTCGTCCGCCTTGTCGCGGACCCGGGCAATGTAGCCCGCGGCCTCCAGGCGTTTCAGCAACGGCGTCAGCGTGCTTGATTCCAGAAACAGCCGTTCGCCGAGCCCACCGACGGTCCGGTCGTCCTTCTCCCACAACACCACCATGACCAGATATTGCGGGTAGGTGAGGTCGAGGCTTTCGAGCAGCGGCTTGTAGATCCGCGTGAAGGCGTGGTTTGCGGAATAGACCGCAAAGCAGAGAAAGCTGTCGAGCGCCAGCGGATCGTCGTCGGTGTTTTGCGTGTCGGCCATTCGGGTTCTCCTGTCTCCACGAAATTAAATCGTCCGCGATATAATCGCAAGGTATTGACAGCCTTGCTGCGTCGTTATAAATATCGTGCACGATCTAATCGTTGGCAATACAATTAAACGACTCAAAAAAAGGAGCCTTCTATCCTTTTGTATCGTGCACGATTTAATCGCTAAATAAATTACACGCGGCATGGCCCGCACGCAAAAAGGAACCCGTTCCATGAGCAAGGCAGTCAGCAAGGTCGAGACCAGCAGCATCTCCCGGCGCAACGTTCTTTCGGCAGCCTTTGGCGCTGCAGCCACGGCGGCCGCCGTGACGGCCGCGAGCCGCCCGGCCAAAGCCGCTGATGCGCCGTCCGCATCCGGCGGCGAGGGCGCGCCGCAGGCAGCAGGTGCTTCCGGCAGCCGCATCGTCACCCGTGACGGCGTCGAGATCTATTACAAGGACTGGGGTCCGAAGGACGGCCCGGTCGTCGTGCTCAGCCATGGCTGGCCGCTGTCGTCGGACAGCTGGGAAGCTCAGGCCTTTCATCTTGCAGCCAACGGTTTTCGCGTCGTCACCCATGACCGGCGCGGCCATGGTCGCTCGTCGCAGCCCTGGGACGGCAACGACATGGATCACTATGCCGACGACCTCGCCGACCTCATGAATGCGCTCGATCTGAAGGGCGTCTTCCTTGCCGGCTTTTCCACCGGCGGCGGCGAGATCAGCCGCTATATCGGCCGCCATGGCACGAGCCGCGTGGCCAAAGCCGGCCTGATCTCGGCGGTACCGCCGTTGATGGTCAAGACCGACAAGAACCCCGGCGGACTGCCGAAGCAGGTGTTCGACGGCCTGCAGGCGGCAAGCCTCAAGGATCGCTCGAAGCTCTACCGTGATATCGCGTCCGGTCCGTTCTTCGGCTTCAACCGCCCGGGCGCCGTGCCGTCTCAAGGCATGATCGACAGCTTCTGGCTGCAGGGCATGACCGCCGGGCACAAGAATACCTATGACTCTATCGTCGCCTTCTCGCAGACAGACTTTACCGAGGACCTGAAGAAATTCGACGTGCCGACGCTGATCATCCACGGCGACGACGATCAGATCGTGCCGATCGATGCGGCGGCGAAGGCCTCGAAGAAGCTCGTGCCGCATGCGGAGCTCAAGGTCTATGCCGGCGCGCCGCACGGCATCACCGACACCCACAAGGACCAGCTCAACGCCGACCTGCTCGCCTTCGCGCGGTCGTGATCGTCCGGGGCTGAAGATTGGAGGGAGGTGCCGGCGACGGTGCCTCCCTCTGCTTTTCGTAACAGCTGTTTCGCGCGCCGGAGTGGCTGTCGCCAGGCGAAGTTTCGTGCACTATCGCCGGATGATTCTGATCCGGAGACCGTCATGAGTTCGAAGCCCAGCATTCTCGTCACGCGTCGTTGGCCGCAGGCCGTGGAGCAGGTGCTGTCAGAGCGCTTTGAAACAACGCTGAATGAAGCAGACCTGCCGATGAGCCCTGCCGGTCTTGCCGCTGCGCTCCGCTCCCATGACGCCGTCCTGCCGACCGTTTCCGATCGTCTTCCGGCCGACCTTTTTTCCGGCGGCGGTCTGAAGGCGAAGATCCTCGGCAACTACGGTGTCGGCTACAATCATATCGACGTCGCTGCCGCCAAGGCCGCTGGCATCGTGGTCACCAACACGCCCGGCGTCCTGACCGACTGCACCGCCGATATCGCCATGACGCTGCTGCTTTCGGTCGCGCGCAGGGCGGGTGAAGGCGAACGGGAGGTCAGGGCCGGTCAGTGGAGTGGTTGGCGCCCGACCCACATGATCGGAGCTAAGGTCACCGGCAAGACGCTTGGCATCGTTGGCTTCGGCCGGATCGGCAAGGCGATGGCCAAGCGCTGCCATTTCGGCTTCGATATGGATGTCGTCTTTTACAACCGCTCGCGGATCGACCCGGCGGAGGCGAGCCGCTACGGCGCCCGTCAGCTCGAGACGGTGGAGGACGTGCTGAAAGCCGCCGACTTCGTGTCGCTGCATTGCCCCGGCGGCGGAGAGAACCGGCATCTGATCAACGCCGAACGATTGGCGATGATGAAAAGGCACGCCTATCTCGTCAACACCGCGCGCGGTGACGTGGTCGATGAAACGGCGCTGGTTGACGCTCTTCGAAATGGCGTCATCCGCGGCGCCGGTCTTGACGTCTTCGAAGCCGAGCCGAATGTGCCGGAGGCGCTGCGGGAACTCGAAAACGTCGTGCTGTTGCCGCATCTGGGAAGTGCCACGGAGGAAACGCGGGTCGCCATGGGCATGAAGGTCGTCGACAACATCACGGCCTTCTTCGCCGGGCGCGAACCGCCCGACCGTGTGGCCTGAGCGGTTGCTGCATTCCTGTGCATTGCGTGCCCGCAAAAGCGGCGATCTGGTGATTTTCTTTGCAAAACAATAGCTTGACTTGCTGCGCCCTGATGCAGACGATAGGTCCAATCGACCTTTGCCATCCCTTCGGCGGAACAGGCAGCCGTGGTCGACAGACGTGGAAGGCTTGGTTCGGCGAACACCCATGAGCAACGCGGCAATCATCGCCCCGCAGAGGGCCTGGGGTAAGGGCCGGCTGGTCGCCAAGTCCGCGCTTGGCCGCAGCCGCCTTGCCGAACTCTACCAGGAAGGCTGCGCCAAGATCCGGCTGCCGAAGACGTTCGACACCGCCATGGAAGCGGTGCTCATCAACTCTTCCGGCGGGCTTACCGGCGGCGATCGCATGATCTGGGAGGTGGCAGCGGGGGCTGGAACCGAAGTGACGGTGACGACCCAGGCGTGTGAAAAGATCTACAAGGCGAGTGCCGGAACGGTCGAAGTGACAAGCCGCATCGAGGTTGCCAGCGGCGCCCGCGTCGACTGGCTGCCGCAGGAGACGATCCTGTTTGACCGTGCATCCCTTTCGCGCTCGCTGGACGTCGATCTTGCCGCCGATGCCACGTTTCTCGCCGTGGAGGCGGTGCTTCTCGGCCGAAAGGCGATGGGCGAGGCGGTCCATGCGGGGCTCTTTCGCGATCGCTGGCGCATTCGCACCGAAGGCCGGCTGTTGCACGCCGACAATCTCCTGCTGGCGGACGAGATCGCCCGCCTTGGCGCGCGATCGGCGGTGCTTCGAGGTGCCGCTGCCTTTGCAACACTGATCTATGTCGGCGCCGACTGCGAAGCACAGCTTGCGCGTCTTCGCGCCCTGCTTGACGGCGAAGGCGGTGTCGGCGTGAGCCACCTTGCGGTCGGCGGTCGCGACAAGCTCGTTGCACGCTTCGCCGCAGCCGATGGCTTCGCCCTTAGAAAAATCCTGATCCCGGTTATTTCGCACTTGCGCATGCAGAAGACAGTGCCGAAAGTCTGGGTTCTCTAGGCTCATTTCTGCTGTTTTCTGCGAAACAGAGACATGATCCTGCGTCTTGAAACCATGCCGTGCCAGCGGGAAGAACACATCACTTTCCTGGAACGGCCATCCACGAGCAACCGGTGAACCCGCATGAATCTGACTCCGCGCGAAAAGGACAAGCTGTTGATCTCCATGGCGGCGATGGTTGCCCGCCGGCGCCTGGAGCGCGGCGTGAAACTCAACCATCCCGAGGCGATCGCGCTGATCACAGACTTTGTGGTCGAAGGCGCCCGCGACGGCCGCTCGGTTGCCGAACTGATGGAGGCCGGTGCTCACGTGCTAACCCGCGAGCAGGTGATGGAAGGCATCGCGGAGATGATCCACGACATCCAGATCGAAGCGACGTTTCCGGACGGTACCAAGCTCGTCACCGTCCACGAACCGATCCGCTGACGGCGACGACACCCGTCCCGGAGATCAAAGGAGGCAAACATGCTGGCCCTGCGCCCCAATTGCGAGTGCTGCGACAAAGATCTCCCCACGGATAGCCGCGAGGCGATGATCTGCACCTTCGAGTGCACCTTCTGCGCCGATTGCGCAGAGGGGCCGCTTGGCGGCGTCTGCCCGAATTGCGGCGGCGACTTCACCCGGCGTCCGGTGCGCCCGGCCGTACTGCTTGAAAAATACCCGGCATCCACCGAGCGCGTGCTGAAGTCCGACGGCTGCGCCGATACCAGGGCCGCTTGAGGAGAGAGACATGATCCCAGGAGAAGTCATCGCCGCCACCGGCGAAATCGAGCTCAATGTCGGGCTGGACACGACTGTCATCGAGGTCGCCAACACCGGCGACCGCCCGATCCAGGTGGGCAGCCACTATCATTTCGCCGAAACCAATGCCGGACTAACGTTCGATCGTCCGGCTGCCTACGGCAAGCGGCTCGACATTCCCGCAGGGACGGCGGTCCGCTTCGAACCGGGCCAGACGCGGCAGGTGACGCTGATCCCGCTGTCGGGCAAGCGCGAGGTCTACGGTTTCCGCCAGCAGGTGATGGGCAAGCTATGAGGCGGCTTCAAGTGCTTGCCGCCGCTATCATCCTGTCGGCCGTGCCGGCGATGGCGCAGGAGGAGAAGACCGACTGCGAGAACGCGGTGACGCAAATGGACATGAACAGCTGCGCCAACCAGGACTACGAGGCGGCCGATGGTGAGTTGAACGAGATCTACAGGCAGGCGCTGGCGGCAACCGAGGCCCAGGACGCGGAACTCGCGGAGATCAATGCCGACTATGTCGGAGCACAGGCGGCGCTGAAGAAGGCGCAACGCGCCTGGATCGGATACCGCGACGGACAGTGCGAGCTTGCGGGGTTCGAAGCGCGCGGCGGCTCGATGGAGCCCATGCTCGTCTCCGGGTGCCTTGCCGAGCTGACCAAGGCGCGCACGAAAGAACTCAAGGCAATCGCCGAACCGGATGGGAACTAGACCGTTGAGCGGCGGGCGCACCATCATGATCGTTGGCAATGGCGACGTGCCCGACGGCACCGGCGCTGCGATCGATGCCGCCGACATCGTCGTGCGTTTCAACGATTGCCGCTCTGTCGGCTCCGGTGGCCAGAAGACCGATATCGTTGCCGTCTGCAACACGGGACGTCCGGGGCTTGCCATGCTCGGCGGCGGCTGTTGGAAGACGAATGCGGCCGTGCGGCAGGCGCGCGAAATCTGGTGCGTGCGCTCGGGTGAGAAATTTGCGGCGATGCGGCAAGGGCTTGCCGAAACCCATCCGGACCTCGACGATTTCTGCGACGATTACACCACGGGCTTCGAGAGCTTCTGCCGCTCGACAGACCGGCGCTTCCGCATCGTGCCTTTGGCCGTGCATGACGAGCTGGATCGTGAACTCGCCGGATTATCACCCGATCCCTACGTCGTGCCATCGAGCGGCATGATCGTCATTGCCGATATTCTGAAGCATCTCGCTACCGCCGGCGATGACGTCGTGCTCGCAGGCTTCGGCCACGTTGGCTGGCAATGGCATCCCTTTGCCGCCGAGCGCCGCCATGTCGACGCGCTGGCGGCAAGTGGTCGCCTTCGCCGCCTCCATCCAATCTCTTCCTCGTCCCAAGGAGCCTGAACCATGCCCTACAAGATGTCGCGCGCGGCCTATGCCAACATGTTCGGCCCGACCACCGGCGACAAGGTGCGGCTTGCGGACACCGAGCTCTTCATCGAGGTCGAGAAGGATTTCACCACCTATGGCGAGGAGGTGAAATTCGGTGGCGGCAAGGTCATTCGCGACGGCATGGGGCAGAGCCAGGCAACGCGCGCCGAGGGCGCTGTCGATACGGTCATCACCAATGCGCTGATCGTCGACCACTGGGGCATCGTCAAGGCCGATATCGGCCTCAAGGACGGTCGCATCGCAGGCATCGGCAAGGCCGGCAATCCGGACACGCAGCCGGGAGTCACCATCGTTGTCGGTCCAGGTACCGAGGTGATCGCCGGCGAAGGCAAGATCGTGACCGCCGGCGGCATGGACAGCCACATTCACTTCATCTGCCCGCAACAGATCGAGGAAGCGCTGGTGAGCGGCCTTACCTGCATGCTCGGCGGCGGCGCGGGACCCGGGCACGGCACGCTTGCGACCACCTGCACGTCCGGTCCCTGGCATCTTGCCCGCATGATCGAAGCCGCCGACGGTTTTCCGATGAACATAGCCTTTGCCGGCAAGGGCAACGCCTCCCGCCCGGGTGCACTCGTCGAGATGGTGCTTGCCGGCGCCACGGCGCTGAAGCTGCACGAGGACTGGGGCTCGACGCCGGCGGCGATCGATTGCTGCCTTGGCGTTGCCGACGAATACGACGTGCAGGTGATGATCCACACCGACACGCTGAATGAGAGCGGCTTCGTGGAAGATACGATCGCGGCGATCAAGGGCCGCACCATCCACGCCTTCCACACGGAGGGGGCGGGCGGCGGTCATGCGCCCGATATCATCAAGATCTGCGGCCAGCCGAACGTCATCCCGTCCTCGACCAACCCGACGAGACCTTACACCAGGAACACGCTCGCCGAGCACCTCGACATGCTGATGGTCTGCCATCACCTGTCGCCGTCGATCCCCGAAGACATCGCCTTTGCCGAAAGCCGCATCCGCAAGGAAACAATCGCGGCCGAAGACATCCTGCACGATATCGGCGCCTTTTCGATCATTTCCTCCGACAGCCAGGCCATGGGCCGCGTCGGCGAAGTGGCGATCCGCACCTGGCAGACGGCCGACAAGATGAAGCGCCAGCGCGGGGCCCTGCCGCAGGAAACCGGCAACAACGACAATTTCCGGGTGAAGCGCTACATCGCCAAATACACCATCAATCCGGCGATCGCGCACGGCCTTAGCCATGAGATCGGCTCGCTGGAGGTCGGCAAGCGTGCCGACCTCGTTATCTGGAACCCGGCCTTCTTCGGCGTGAAGCCGGACTTCGTGCTGCTCGGCGGCTCGATCGCCATGGCGCCGATGGGCGACCCGAACGCCTCCATCCCGACGCCGCAGCCGGTGCACTATCGGCCGATGTTTGCCGCCTACGGCAAGAACCGCACGAGCTCGTCCGTCACCTTCGTGTCGCAGGCCTCGCTCGATGCGGGCCTTGCCGCCAAGCTCGGCGTTGGCAAAAAGCTGGTTGCCGTGAAGAACACCCGCGGCGGCATCGGCAAGGCCTCGATGATCCACAACAGCCTGACGCCACATATCGAGGTCGATCCGGAGACGTACGAAGTGCGCGCCGACGGGGAGCTTCTCACCTGCGAGCCGGCGACGGTCCTGCCGATGGCGCAGCGCTACTTCCTGTTCTGAGTGGGCAAGGCAACCATGAGGCGCGGCCTGAAATGGGTCTTCTGTGGCCTGCTGGCAGCGGTTCTGGCGGTTGTTCTTGGGACGCTGCTCCCGCGTCCGTTCTTGCCTGTATCCGTTTCCGCGGCGGGACCGGGGAGCACGCGCATCCTGGTGCTCTCGGGGCCGATCCATACGGATATTGCGGTGCCTCTGACGGTGGAGACGCGCGCGCGCTTCGGCTTTGTTGAAGCTGCCGGCGTGCCGCTTGCCCATCCCCAGGCGCAGTGGTTGATCTTCGGCTGGGGAGGGCGCTCCTTTTATCTGGAGACGCCGACCTGGTCCGAGTTGAAGCCCGGGCCTGTCTTCAAGGCGCTGACGCTTGACCGTTCGGTGATGCATGTGGATATCGCCGGCCGGATCATCGAGCCGCAGCCGTCTGTCGCCAGCTTTGAACTGGACGAAGCTGGATACGACCGCCTGCTTGCCTTCATATCCCGGAGTTTCATCCGAAACGAAGGCGGCGTCATTCGGGTCGACGGCTACTCCTACAACGGCAACGACCGCTTCTTCGAGGCGGAAGGCAGCTTCAACGCGCTTTTTGGCTGCAACACCTGGACGGCGCGCGCCTTGCGCGAAGCGGGCCTGCGGACAGGACTGTGGAACGCGTTGCCGCCGAGCCTTGGCCTATCACTTCGCATGCACAACTGAGGCGTTTCGAAGCGCGCGAGCCATGCGGTCGCCGCATGGCTGCCATGTCCGCATGTGAATCGAGGTCTTTCGTGCTGCTTTGCAACGGGAATTCCGCTAGGGGAAAGGCTGATTTTCCTCGGTCGCCAAGGGTCCTCCCACAACCTGTCGACCGAGAGCCGAACTGAAGGAGATGACGATGCTTGGCAGAAAAGTTCCCGCTGTAACGTTCCGTACCCGTGTCCGCGATGAGGCCGTTGGCGGCTCCAATCCGTTCCGTTGGCAGGACGTTTCCTCCGACGACTACTTCGCCGGCAAGCGCGTCGTGCTGTTTTCGCTGCCGGGCGCCTTCACGCCGACCTGCTCGACCTTCCAGCTGCCCGATTTCGAAAAGCTGACCATCGATTTCCGTGCCGAAGGCATTGACGAGATCTATTGCATCTCGGTCAACGACGCCTTTGTCATGAACGCCTGGGGCAAGTCCCAGAGCCTCGAAAACGTCAAGCTGATCCCGGATGGTTCGGGCGAGTTCACCCGCAAGATGGGCATGCTCGTCGCCAAGGACAATCTCGGCTTCGGTATGCGATCGTGGCGCTACGCGGCCGTCGTCAACAACGGCGTCGTCGAGCAGTGGTTCGAGGAAGAAGGCTATTCCGACAACTGCGACAGCGACCCCTATGGCGTTTCGGCGCCGCAGAACATTCTCGAGGCGCTGAAGTCCGAGAAGCTCGCCGCATAATGGGACAACAGGGTTCCCGCTCCTGATTTGGAAAAGCCCGAAGATCGGATCCGGTCTTCGGGCTTTTTGTTGTTCGGAGGGTGGAGCAGGGTGTCGAAAACCGACGCTTCGACTGGCGCCGGAGCTATTTCTTGATACACTGGCGGACACGAAAAGATATCGAGGGTTCAATGGTTTACATTATCGCTTACCTGAGCGCGCATCCCGGTAAGGGAGACGAAGTGGTAACGCTGTCGGTACCGCTGATCGAGGCGACGCGCCGCGAGGCCGGCTGCCTCACCTATGACCTCTATCGCAAGCCCGCCGATCCCGACACGCTGGTGTTCGTCGAGACCTGGAAGGACAAGGCGGCTGTCGATGCGCATTTCGAAGAGCCACATCTGAAGGCCTTTCAGGCGGCCATGGCCGATCTGCTCATCGAGGCGCGCATCGAGCTCGTCACGCCGGAAAAGGTCGAGGTGCTCTAGGGATGCCTTACCGTTCGACCGGGGTCCTATCGCCGGGGCCGCACGATGTGACGCCGGTTCACAGCGTCACGCTCGCCCACGATGCCCGGCATCTCAGGCGCAAGCTGTTGCATCTGGAAAACGACGACGTGGTGATGCTCGACCTCAAGGAAGCGGTGCTGCTGGCCGATGGCGACCTGCTTGTGCTTGAAGGCGGCGGCCATATCCGCATCCGCGCAGCAGCTGAAGACCTCTATGAGATCCGGCCGCGCGACCCACTGCACCTGATCGAGCTTGCTTGGCATCTCGGCAACCGCCATCTGCCGGCGCAGGTCGAGACACGCCGCATCCTGATTGGCCGTGATCCGGTGATCCGTCAGATGCTTATCGGCCTCGGCGCCGAGGTCAATGACGTTTCGGAGCCCTTCCAGCCGTTGCGTGGGGCCTATCATGGCGGTGGCCACAATCACGGCCATAGCCACCACCATGGCTGAGCGGGTCGATACGCAAGCGCTGCTTCGTCTTGCGACCTGGATGTCGCCGGCCTTTCCCGTCGGCGCTTTCTCCTATTCGAGCGGTCTCGAACAGGCGGTGCACGATGCCCTGGTCACCGACGCGACAGAGCTTCGCGCCTGGCTCGAAACGGTGATCTGCCACGGATTCGGCTGGAACGATGCGGTGCTTCTTGCCGAAGGCTACCGCGCCGTCGGCGACAGCGCCCGGCTGGCCGCAGCAGCGGAACTTGCCGAGGCGCTGGCGGGAAGCCGCGAACGGCAAGCGGAGACCATGCTGCAGGGGCAGGCGTTTTTGACCGCGGCGCGATCGTGGCCGCATCCGGTTCTCGATGCGATCGGCGACGGACTTGCCTATCCGGTTGCGGTCGGCGTCGTGGCCGCCGCGCATCAAACCGGTCTCGAGCCGGCGCTTGCCGCCTATCTCAACGCCACTGTTTCGAACGCCGTTTCGGTGGCGATCCGCTGCAGCGTGACAGGCCAGCGCGATGGTCTCAGTGTGGTCGCGGCGCTGGAACCGATCATTGCTGAAACCGCGGCCAAGGCTGCTTGCGCGTCGCTCGACGACCTGGGCTCGGCCACGATCATGGCCGATATCTCAGCCCTGAAACACGAGACGCTGCATTCGCGGCTCTTCCGCTCGTGACATGTCAAACCGGCCATTCCAGCGCCTGCCGGAATTGCCGAGACTTCTCGAAAGGACAGACAGATGGCATCGAAGAACGGTCCCCTTCGCATCGGTATCGGCGGGCCGGTGGGCTCGGGCAAGACGGCGCTGACCGACAAATTGTGCAAGGCGATGCGGGAGCAATACTCCGTCGCCGTCGTCACCAACGACATCTATACCAAGGAAGACGCCGAAGCGCTGGTTCGCATGCAGGCGCTGCCGTCCGAGCGTATCGTCGGCGTGGAGACCGGCGGTTGCCCGCATACGGCGATCCGGGAGGACGCAACGATCAATCTTCAGGCGATCGCCGACCTGAACCGCCGCATTCCGGATCTTGACGTCGTCTTCATCGAATCCGGCGGCGACAATCTGGCGGCGACCTTTTCGCCTGACCTCGCCGACCTGACGATCTACGTCATCTCGGTCTGCCAGGGTGAGGAAATCCCGCGCAAGGGCGGACCTGGTATCACCAAGTCGGACCTGCTCGTCATCAACAAGAAGGACTTGGCGCCCTATGTCGGGGCCGATCTCGACGTCATGCAGCGGGACGCAACCCGGATGCGGGCCGAAAAGCCCTTCGTTTTCACCGACATGAAACGTGGCGACGGCGTCAACCGGATCGTCGATTTCCTGAGGCTGCACGGCGGGCTTTGATGCCGCCGGACCTCGTGGCTTCTGACCGCGGAGCCTTCGGCGGCACGTCAGAAGCGCTCCAGCGCCTGCCGGTCGTGGATTTCGATCACCCGCCCTTTGACGGTCACGCCCGAGCGACGAAGGGCCGAGAAGGCTCGTGACAGGGCTTCGGGCGCAAGTCCCAGCTTGCCGGCCAGTACGTTCTTCTGGAACGGCAGACGGAAGGAGAAGTTGGTGATGCCGTCGGGGCAGTTTCCGAGAATGTAGCTCGCCACCCGCTGCGGCGCGGTGAGCAACCGGTCTTCGGCCAGGCAATCCTCGGCCATCTGCGCGTGCCGGCACAGAAGCTGCATCAGCGCGTCGGCGATTTCGGGCGTCTGCTCGGCCAACCGGCGCAGCTTGCGGCTGTCGATCCGGGCCAGCATGGCGTGGTCGATCGCCTGCGCATTGGCCGTGGCGCGATTGCCGAGGAACATCGCGCTTTCACCGAAAAGCTCACCCTTCGGGAACACGGCGATATCCGCTTCGCGCCCATCCTTGCCCAGCCTGTAGAGGCGCACCAGACCCGATAGTACGAAGAAGACATGGTCGAGCGGTTCGCCCTGGGCAAAGAGAACGTCGTGCTCTTCATGCGTCGACACCACGACGTCGTCGAGGACCGCGTTCGAGGTCGCCATCGGCAGCTTCTCGAAGAAGGCGGAGCCGAGCAGAACCGCCCGGTCGTTTGTGTTCAGTCGCAACGTCTTCATCACACTCGTCCTGCGTCAGTATCAGCGGCAGGTTAGTGATCCCGTCGTGCGGATGATTTGATCGAGGTCAAATCATGACGACAAAAAGCCCGCGCCTGTGGGGCGCGGGCGTCTTGTGTGCGATCGTCAGAAGGCCGGTTACTCGGCCGCCAGGGCCGGGTGGTTGATCACCTTGCCGCCGGAGCGGCCCTTGGTCTGATCCGTTTCGAGTGATTTCAGCCGATCTTCAAGACCTTCGATCGTACGGCCCTGTTCCTGAACGAGATCGGTCAGGGCCTCGCGGTCGAGCGGCAGATGCTCCTCGTCCTTCTTGCCGACGAAGCGCCCGAAAGCCCAGGCGAGCAATCGCGACAGATCATCCATGATCAGGAAGAAGGATGGGACGACGACGAGGCTGAGGATCGTCGAGACGATGATGCCGCCGATCACCGCGATCGCCATCGGCGCGCGGAACGAGCCGCCTTCGCCAACGCCGAGCGCGGAGGGTAGCATGCCCGCCGACATGGCTATCGACGTCATGATGATCGGGCGGGCGCGCTTGCGGCCCGCTTCGATCATCGCCTGCGTCCGGTCCATGCCGTGGTGCATCATCTCGATACCGAAGTCGACGAGCAGGATCGCGTTCTTGGTAACGATACCCATCAGCATCAAGATGCCGATCAAGACCGGCATCGACAGCGAATTCTGCGTCAGGATCAGTCCGGCTGCGACACCGCCCATCGCAAGCGGCAGCGAGAACAGGATGGTGAATGGCTGGATCACATCCTTGAACAGGAGGATCAGCACCACCAGCACCAGCATCAGGCCGAGCAGCATCGCATTGACGAAGCTTTGCTGCATTTCCTCTTCGACCTCTGCGTCGCCGCTCTTCAGCAGTTGAACCGTTGACGGCATCTTGGCTTCGTCCGCAATCTGCAGGAAGCGCGCGGATGCGGTGTTGAGCGCCACGCCGATCGGAAGATCCGCGCCGAGCGCCACGACGCGGTTGCGGTCGTAGCGTTTGATCGAACTCGGGCCTTCGGAATAGTTGATGTCGGCGACGCTCGACAGCGGCACCGTCAAGCCCGAGGCGGTCTGGATCTTCAGGTTGCGGATCGCGGCGATATCCGTGCGGAAATCGCGGTTGATCTGAACGCGGATCGGGATGAGCCGACCATCGAGCGCAATTTTCGTCAGGGCGGCGTCGATGTCGCCGATGGTGGCGACGCGGATGACTTCCGAGATCTGCGCCGTGGTGATGCCGAGGCGCGACATCTGCTCGTCGCGCGGACGGATCTGCAGCTCCGGACGCGGAAGTGCGCCGTCCGGGCTGACATTGGCGAGCAACGGATCGCTGCGCAGCTTTCCTTCAAGAATGCCGACGGCCTTGTCGAGATCGGCTTCGTTGTTGGAAAGCAGATTGAACGACAGTTCCCGCTCGCCGCGGTCGTTGAGCTTGATCACCCTGACATCCGGCAAATCGCGGACGCGGGCAAAGATCTCCTTCTCGATCTGCGACTGCGGAATGATGCGACCCGACGGCGGCAGCTTCGGCAAATATGGGCCAATGACCGGCAGCTTGCCGAAGACGTCGTTGACGACCTTGTTGAGGAGCGAGTGGTCGCGCTTTTCCAGCAGCACCGTCACGGTGGCCCGGCGCAGTTCCAGGTCGCCCTTGGGCGAGGCGCCGCCAAGCACGAACACGCTTTCGACGCCGTCCAGGTCCTTGACCCGTTCGTAGATCTGAGCGGTCGTCCGGTCGGTGTCGTCCAGCATGGCGTCTGGCGCCAGTTCGACGGACAGGCTGACACGCGACGTGTCGTCCGGAGGCAGGAATCCGCCGGGCACGAACATGAACAGAGCGACCATGGAGGCCACGGTCACGCCGATTGCGATGAGCACCGTCAGGTAGCGCATGTACCAGCGCTTCGTCGTCGCGTGAACGAGACGCGTGTAGCCGCGCATCAAGGTGCCGTCCTGGGCATGATGCCCGTCAAGTTTGGACGGACGCATGATGTAGGCGGCCATGACGGGCGTAATCAGGCGTGCGACGAGCAGCGAGAAGAAGACCGAGACTGCCACGGTCAGGCCAAACTGGATGAAGTATTGGCCAACGATCCCCGGCATGAACGACACCGGAATGAAAACCGCAATGATCGTGAACGTGGTTGCGATCACCGCGAGGCCGATTTCATCCGCCGCTTCGATCGCGGCCCTGTAGGGCGACTTGCCCATATGGATATGCCGCTCGATATTCTCGATCTCGACGATGGCGTCGTCGACGAGGATGCCGGTCGCAAGCGTCAGTGCGAGGAAGCTGACGAGATTGAGCGAGAAGCCGAGCAGTTCCATGACCCAGAAGGTCGGAATTGCCGACAACGGCAGGGCGACGGCGCAGATCAGCGTGGCGCGCCAGTTGCGCAGGAACAGCATGACGACGATGACGGCGAGCAGCGCGCCTTCCATCAGCGTGTGCAGCGCCGCTTCATAGTTGCCGTAGGTGAAGTAGACGGAATCGTCGACCATCTCGATGGTGACATCCGGGTTCGACGCGCGGATCTTTTCGAGCGACTTGGCGACCGTTTCGGCGACGCTGACTTCCGAGGCGCCCTTGGCGCGGAAAACCGCGAAGGTCACGCCGGGGGTGCCGTTGAAGCGCGAGAACGAGCGCGGTTCCTCATAGGTGTCGGTCACCGTGCCAAGATCGGACAGGCGAACGAAACGGCCGCTCGGGACCGAAATCATCGTGTTGGCGAGCTGGTCGACATTGCGGGCGTCGCCGAGCGTGCGGATCGCCTGCTCGCTGCCGCCCACCTGGCCGCGGCCGGAGCCGAGGTCCATGTTCATGCGGCGCAGCTGGCCGTTGACGTCGGCGGCCGTGATGCCGAGCGAATTCAGCTTGTCTTCGTTGAGTTCGACACGCACTTCACGGTCGGCGCCACCGTAGCGATCGACGCGGCCGATACCGCTTTTCCCCTGGATTTCGCGCTTGATGACATCATCGACGAACCAGGAAAGCTCTTCCAGCGACATGCCGGGCGCCGAGACCGAAAAGGTCTGGATCGCCTGACCTTCGACATCGACCTTGGAGACGATCGGCTCTTCGATCGAGGTCGGCAGGTCGCTGCGGATGCGATCGATCGCATCCTTCACGTCCTGCACGGCCTGGGTTGTCGGCACTTCCATGCGAAAGATCACGGCGGTGGTCGATGTGCCGTCGTTGATCGTCGACTGGATGTGGTCGACACCGGTGACGCTGGCGACCGCGTCCTCGATTTCCTTGGTGACCTGCGTTTCAAGCTCGGCAGGCGAGGCACCGCTCTGGGCCACGCTGATCGAGACGATCGGCACGTCGATATTGGGGAAGCGGGTGATCGGCAGCGACACGAAGGACTGATAGCCGAGCACCATCAGAACGAAGAATGCAAGGATCGGTGCGATCGGATTGCGTATGGACCAGGCTGAGAAGTTCATGGTCACGGTTCCTGTCAGTTCATCGCTGGTTCAGCAGACTTGACGGGGTTGATGTGGTCGCCGTCGCGGACATAGGCGCCGGCTCGCGCCACGACTTCTTCACCGGCCGTCAGGCCTTCGAGAACTTCCACGAACTTGCCGTCGGAAATCCCCGTCTTGACCGGCAGGATGCGGATGACGCCGTTTTCGACCTTGCGAACGATGGTGCGACCGTTTTCGTTGGTAACGGCTGTCTGCGGCAGGACCACCGCCCGCTTCTGCTCGGCGGTGATCAGCGCACTTGCGTACATGCCGGCGCGCGCCTTCGTGGTGTCGTTGAGGCTGATGAAGACGGTGCCGAGGCGGCTTACCGGATCGACCGTCGGAGCGATCAGGCGGATCGATCCCTCGACCTTGGTGTTGCCGCCGGCAAGCGTCACGGTGGCAGGCTGGCCAACGGCGAGCTTGATGATGTCGGCTTCCGCGACATCTGCCTTCATTTCGATCGCGCCGTCGCGGATCATCGCAAACAGCGGCTCGCCGCTGCCATTGGCGATGGCGCCGATCTTGGCGTTCTTGGCGGAGATCACACCAGCGACGGGGGCCTTCACCTCCGAGCGCGTCAGGCGAAGGTCGATGTCTTCGATCTGTGCCTCGGCCACCTTGATGTCGGCGGTTGCGACAGCGACGGCCTGTTCGGCGGAGCGAACCCGGGCCTGCATCGCGATATAGAGTGCGCGGACCCGATCCGCTTCGGCGGTCGAAACCGTTCCGTTCTTGGAGAGCCCGGCGGCGCGATCGCTGACCCGCTTGGCTTCGTCGTTGTTGGCCCTGGTTTCGGTGAGCTGGGCGTTCAGTTGCGCCAGCCCGGCTTCGGCCTTGGCGAGCGCCGCCTCGAGCTCGCTTTTTTGCAGGCGAAGCGCGTCGTCGTTGAGGACCACTAGGACGCTGCCGGCCTCGACCTTGTCGCCCACGTCGACATTGAGCGAACGAATGGAAAGGCCGTCCACCATCGGCGCGACATAGACCTGCTCGACCGCCTGAATGGTGCCGGTTGCAACCACCCTGTCACTGATCGGCTGGTCGACCGCCGCCGTCACCACGATGGAGGGAAGGGTCGGCTTGGCCGCCGGTTGCGCAGGTTCCTCGGCCCACACGGGCGTAACTGAACCAAACATTATCGCAGCGCACACGCTGAGAGCAGGCAATACTTTTTGAGCCATCGGCTTCATGGTCCCGGCAATGGAAACAAAATCGAAGCGGATCTCCGCTTGTCGCAGGATCCACGGGCAATCAGGCAATTTTACCGCACCGCCACAACGTCCCGGTGAACGCTCGGGAACGGGAGATGGCGTATTCCTCACTTCGCGCTCCGCGTGCACGGTATCAGACCGTAGACGCGGGCGGAACTGAGACGGGTTACCGCAGGCAGGGGGTCGGGATAGGATTGTCCTCCGTCATGCCTGCCTCCAACAAACATCGTGGCCTATGTAATCTCGGGCTCAGATGCTTACAAGGTGCGCAAAGTCTTCGCGCGCCGATATTTGGTGCGTTCTGCAGTTATGGTTGCGATCTTGACACGATCTTGACAGTCGCAAGCAACGGTAGCGTCGTTGCTCGCCGGAATACCACCCCCACGCCCGGTACCCGGCAGCAACATGGCGGATGCGAACGACCGCTGAAACGGAAGAGGGCCGCACGATACTGAGCCGTGCGACCCTCTTCTGGTTTCGGCCCTCGGCCTTTCGGCTCTACTTCAGCGCAGCGTCGGTGATCTCGTGCGTGAAGGCGCCTTCAGGCTCCTTGGAAATCACCGGATCGGAGCCGCCCGAAAGCAGCGACTGAACCGTGCGCTTGTAGTCGGCCTCATCAAGCGCGCCGTTGGAGCCGGCGGTAAGCTTGGCCACTTCGCCCATCATGCGCTTCTGGTGTTTCTCCGTCTGGGCGCCGGTGGAGTCGTTTTCAAGCACAATGCCGGCTGCTTCGTCCGGGTTCTGTTCGGCGTATTTCCAGCCCTTCATCGAGGCGCGCACGAACTTGACCATCTTGTCCTTGAAGGCCGCATCTTTCAGTTTGTCTTCAAGCACATAGAGGCCGTCCTCGAGCGTCGCCACGCCCTGGTCCTCGTACTTGAAGGTTACCAGATCGTCCGGCTTGATGCCGGCATCGGTGACCTGCCAGTACTCGTTGTAGGTCATGGTGGAAATGCAGGCGGCCTGTTTCTGGATCAGCGGGTCGACGTTGAAGCCCTGCTTCAGGACCGTCACGCCGTTCGGGCCGCCGTCGGTCGGGATCTTCAGGTGCGACATCCAGGAGAGGAAGGGATACTCGTTGCCGAAGAACCAGACGCCCAGGGTCTGACCCTTGAACTTGTCGGGGCTGGTGACGCCGGTTTCCTTCAGGCAGGTCAGCATCATGCCGGATTTCTTGAACGGCTGGGCGATGTTGACGAGCGCGACACCCTTTTCGCGGGTGGCAAGGGCAGACGGCATCCAGTCGACGATGACGTCGGCGCCGCCGCCGGCGATCACCTGCGCCGGTGCGATATCCGGTCCGCCCGGCTTGATGTCGACGTCGAGGCCTTCCTCTTCGTAAAAGCCCTTGTCCTTGGCCACGTAGTAGCCGGCAAACTGCGCCTGGGTCACCCATTTCAGCTGCAGCGTCACCTTCTCGGCGGCTTCAGCCTGGAACGCTGCGAGCGAAAAGACGCCTGCGGCGAGAAGCGATGCAAGTCTTTTGTTCATGTCAGTTCCCTCTTGTTTTTGCTTCATTTTCTTTCAACTGCGCAATTCCGGACGGAAAACCGTTTCACAGTTTTCCTGGCATTGCTCAGGCAGTCTTCTCAGGCGCGCCCTCCGCGGATGGAAGGATGCCAGAAGGTGACGGCGCGCTCGATGAGAGCCACCACCCCGTAGAAGGCGGAGCCTGCAACCGCCGCGACGGCGATTTCGGCCCAGACCATGTCGACATTCATGCGTCCCACTTCCGTGGAAATCCGGAACCCCATGCCGACGATGGGGGTCCCGAAGAACTCGGCGACGATGGCGCCGATCAGCGCCAGCGTCGAGTTGATCTTGAGCGCGGTGAAGATGAAGGGCCAGGCGGCCGGAAGGCGCAATTTGACCAGCGTCTGCCACCAGGAGGCGGCGTAAGTTCGCATCAGGTCGCGCTCCATGTGGCTGGCGGCCGCAAGGCCCGCGACCGTGTTCACCAGCATCGGGAAGAAGGTCATGATGACGACGACCGCGACCTTAGACTGCCAGTCGAAGCCGAACCACATGACCATGATCGGCGCGACGCCGATGACCGGCAGAGCCGAAACGAAATTGCCGAGCGGTAGCAGGCCCTTTTGCAGGAAAGGTGAGCGGTCGATCAGGATCGCGACGGCAAAGCCGAGGCCGCAGCCGAGCGCATAGCCGATCAGCACCGCCTTCAGGAAAGTCTGGCGGAAGTCGGCGCCGAGCGTCGGCAGCGAGTTGATCAGCCTCTGCCAGATCATCGAGGGCGCCGGCAGAAGCACGGACGGGACCTGGAAACCCCGAACGATGCCTTCCCAGAGCACCAGGATGGTGATGCCGAAGAGCAGGGGCACGGCAAAGCGCGCCGCACTGTTGGCGACATCGCTCGCGAATTTCTGGCGCACCAGCCATTCGTTGAACGCCCAGGCGGCGAGCCAGAAGATGATCGCGGCTGCAAGGATGGGCAGATTCATGGCTTGGCTCCCATGCGCTTCAGGACGGCGGTGTGGGCAAAGCCGACGATCATGACGAGCACAGCGGCAAGGGCCGCCGCCATGAAGAGTGCGGCCCAGATCTGCACCGTCTGGCCGTAGTAGGAGCCGGCGAGCAGCCGGGCGCCGAGGCCTGCAACGGCGCCGGTCGGCAACTCGCCGACAATGGCGCCGACCAGCGAGATGGCGACGGCGACCTTCAGCGAGGTGAAGAGATAGGGCATCGACGACGGCCAGCGCAGCTTCCAGAAGGTTTGCGCGGAGGAAGCGTTGTAGGTGTGCATCAGGTCGAGCTGGATCGTCTCGGGACTGCGCAGTCCCTTCACCATGCCGACGACCACCGGGAAGAAGGAGAGGTAGGTCGAGATCAGCGCTTTCGGCAGGAGACCGGAAATGCCGATCGCGTTCAAGACGACGATGATCATCGGCGCGATCGCAAGGATCGGGATGGTCTGGCTGGCGATCACCCAGGGCATCAGCGAGCGGTCCATGGCGCGGTTATGCACGATGCCGACCGCCAAGAGGATGCCGAGTGCTGCACCGATGCCGAAGCCGAGCAGGGTTGCCGAGAGCGTGATCCAGGCGTGGTAGACGAGGCTGCGCTTGGAGGTGATCGCCTTGTTGAAGGTGGTGTCCCAGATCTCGGCGATCACCTGGTGCGGCGCCGGCAGCACCGGCCGCTCCTGCGCCATGGTGTTGCGCGCAATCTCGGAGAAGGTGATCTCGGTGCCGTTGCGCGCGGCCGTATCGCGCTCGAAGGGGGCGTTGAGGAAAACGACCGCGACGTACCAGATGGCGATCAACAGGACGACGACGGTGCCAACCGGCAGCAACTTGTCGCGGACGAAGCTTGGTTCCTGCATGCTCATGCCTTTCCGCTTGCCGGGAACAACATCAGGCCCATGGCAACGATGCCGAGAAAAACGCCCGCGGCCTGCGTGAGGCTCATCCGTTCGCCAAAGACCGCAAAGGCGATGACGTTGACGAGCACGAGCTGCACGATCGCCGAAAGCGAGATGGCGAGCCCCAGGCCGCCCTCGCGCATCAGCTTCACCATGATGAGGTTGCCGATCACGTAGAGCCCGAGCGCGAGCAGGAGCATGCCGAGGTGATTGTTCGAGACATAGGCGCGCGATGCAGTCGCGCCGCCAAGGAAGATCGTCGTTGCCAGCAGCATCCAGAGGCCATAGGCGAGGTTCATGCCTCGATCTCCCCGGCACGCCAGCGGTAGAGAATATCCGGCAGTTGCTCTTCGTTGTCGCCGTCGGTGCGCCGGACCGCCTGAAAACCCTGGCTCTCATAGAAACGCTGGGCGGCGTGGTTGTTCTCGAATGTCCAGAGATTGAGCTCCTCCGGGGACAGGTTCTTGGCGACCTCCACGAGCAGCGAACCGATGCCGGCGCCGCGATGCGGCGCATCGATATAGAGCGCCGTGACATAGCGGTCGTCGGACAAGGCAAGGAAACCGGCGACGTCGTTCATCTCTTCCGCGACGATCACCTTGCGTTCGGCAAAGACCGTTTCGGCGTAATAGCGCTCGACGTCGGCATGGTCATGCACGCGCGGCATCCAGGGCGTGGCGTCGATCCAGCGGTTGAGGATGCCGGCGCAGGCGGCCATGTCGGTCCGCTCCGCCGGGCGGATCACGGCGCTATTCGTCATAGCTGTGTCCTGCGCGGAGGCCTTCGCGAACGCGATGGGCGATCTCCAGGAACTCCGGCGTCTCGCGAATGCCGAGCGGGCGTTCGCGCGGCAAGGGCGATTCGATCACGTCGGTCACGCGACCCGGCCGCGGGCTCATCACCACGATCTTGGTGGAGAGATAGACGGCCTCCGGGATCGAGTGGGTGACGAAACAGATCGTCTTGTTGGTGCGGGCCCAGAGCTTCAGCAGTTGTTCGTTGAGGTGGTCGCGCACGATTTCATCGAGCGCGCCGAAGGGCTCGTCCATCAGCAACAGGTCGGCGTCGAAGGCAAGTGCGCGGGCAATCGAGGCGCGTTGCTGCATGCCGCCCGAGAGCTGCCAGGGATATTTCTTGCCGAAGCCCGTGAGGTTGACGAGGTCGAGGGTTCGTTCGATGCGTGCCTTCTTCTCTTCCCTCGAGTACCCCATGATCTCCAAGGGCAGGGCGATGTTGTTCTCGATGGTGCGCCAGGGATAGAGCGCCGCTGCCTGAAAGACGTATCCATAAGCGCGCTTGTTGCGCGCCTGCTCCGGCGTCATGCCGTTGACGCTGATGGTGCCGGAGGTCGCCTTCTCGAGGTCGGCGATGACCCGGAGGAACGTCGTCTTGCCGCAGCCGGACGGGCCGATGAAGGAAACGAAATCGCCCTTGGCAACGTCCAGGTTCACGCCGGTCAGTGCGTGCACCGGTCCATCGGCGGTGTCGAAAGTCAGGCAGAGGTCCCGGGCCGAAACCACGGATGCGGTATTGGACGTCATCGGCGAATACTCATTCTGGCTGGTCTGTGTCAGACTGCTATCCGGACCGGCAACATGCAATCGCGGATTTGTGTGCGGCGGCGTTTGTTGCTGGTTTTTCAGGGAATTCTGGAGAACGCTCATGTCTCGATCATCCAATCCTGTGTGTCGGCTGGTGCGTCCGGGCAGTGGCTACGCCGGAAAGCAGGGGCTCAGCTATTTCGAGGGTATTGCCGCCGAGACGGTCGGCTCGACCGGCATCTGCATGCACCTGTTGACGATCCCGCCAGGTGCACGCGCCAAGGCGCATCTGCACGAGAGCCACGAGACGGCGATCTATGTGCTTTCGGGTGAGGCGCACACCTGGTTCGGCGAGCGATTGGAAGAGCACGTCGTCGTACGTGCGGGCGAGATGTTCTATATTCCGGCCGGTGTGCCGCATCTGCCGGCAAACCTTTCGGACGCCCCCTGTTCGGCTGTCATTGCGCGCACCGACCCGAACGAACAGGAAAGCGTCGTGCTTCTGCCCGAGCTCGATCGGTTGGTGCCCGCCTGACGCCACCCGCATCGACGTGCCCCACCGACGTGGCGAGGCATGTCCGGTGGGACAGAGCGGCGCGAAGACGTGCAAGCCGCGAAACATGAGACCTCAGACGCCGGTAGCCGGAATGCCCGTGCGCTGGACGGCGCGGGGTGCTGTCACTTCCTTCCAGGTCGAAAGGGCGGAGCTCACCGCCGGGAAGGGATCACGGCGGACGAATTCTCCATGGCCTTCGCGTGTCTTGATGGTGCTCTCCTCGATCGCGACGACGCCGCGGGTGAGCGTAAAGCGCGGCAAGCCCTTGACCTCCTTGCCCTCGAAGACGTTGTAGTCGATCGCCGATTGCTGGCTCTTGGCGGAAATCGTCTTTGAGCGCTTCGGGTCCCAAACGACGATGTCGGCATCGGCGCCGACGAGGATGGCGCCCTTCTTCGGGTAGATGTTCAGGATCTTGGCGATGTTCGTCGAAGTCACCGCGACGAACTCGTTCATGGTGATGCGGCCGGTGTTGACGCCATGGGTCCACAGCATCGGCATGCGGTCTTCAAGGCCGCCGGTGCCGTTCGGGATCTTGGTGAAGTCGCCGACGCCGAAGCGCTTCTGCTCGGAGGTAAACGCGCAGTGGTCGGTCGCCACCACCTGCAGCGAACCGGAGGCGAGGCCAGCCCAGAGTGAGTCCTGATGCAGCTTGTTGCGGAAGGGCGGCGACATCACGCGGCGGGCCGCATGATCCCAGTCCTTGTTGAAATACTCGGTCTCGTCGAGCGTCAGGTGCTGGACCAACGGCTCGCCGAAGACCCGCATACCCTTGGCGCGGGCCCGGCGGATCGCTTCGTGCGCCTGCTCGCAGGAGGTGTGCACGATGTAGACCGGGCAGCCGGCCATGTCGGCGATCATGATCGCGCGGTTGGTGGCTTCGCCCTCGACTTCGGCGGGGCGCGAATAGGCGTGGGCTTCCGGTCCGTTGTTGCCTTCAGACAGCAGCTTCGCCTGAAGTTGGGCGACGACGTCGCCGTTTTCGGCATGCACCAGCGGCAGCGCGCCAAGGGCAGCACAACGCTGGAAGGACGAGAACATCTCGTCGTCGTCCACCATCAGCGCGCCCTTGTAGGCCATGAAGTGCTTGAAGGTGTTGATGCCCTTGTCCCTGACGATGGTCTCCATCTCGTTGAAGACCTGCTCGCTCCACCAGGTGATCGCCATGTGGAAGGAATAGTCGCAATTGGCGCGGGTCGACTTGTTGTCCCACATGGTGAGCGCTTCGAGCAGCGACTGGTTGGGCGAGGGCAGCGCAAAGTCGACCACCATGGTCGTGCCGCCGGCGAGCGCCGCGCGCGTGCCGCTTTCGAAATCGTCGGAGGAATAGGTGCCCATGAAGGGCATTTCGAGATGAGTGTGCGGGTCGATGCCGCCGGGCATGATGTAACAGCCGCCGGCGTCCAGCGTCTCGTCGCCGGAGAGATCAGGGCCGATCTCGACGATCCTGCCGCCCTCGATCTTGACGTCCGCCTTGTAGGTCAGGTCGGCCGTGACGATGGTACCACCCTTGATGACAGTGCTCATGGTTCTGTTCCCTACCTTACCCTTGGTGCCGTTCAATCGCGTCGCTGCACGGAAACAGGCACAGTTCAAGATCGTATCCGAGGTCTGCAATTCTCCGCATGGAAGCGGCCTTCAGCGTTGGGCAAATCGCTGCGACGGTCTGCGGGTCGAAATAGATCGCCACACTCATTGTTCGTGCCGCACCTTGCTTTGCGGTCTCCAAAAGCATGCCGCTGTGTTCGGTCAGAACCTGGTCGACGTAATCGTTGAGGCTCAACTCGACTGACTGCTCGTCCTTTGGAAACAGGCGACAGTCAGACCCGCTCCACTGAACATCCCAATCGTCGAACCGCGGCCGGATCGACGCTGCAACATGCTCGGCAACGTCGTGGACAAGCAGGCTCAAGCTGTACTCCACGGCCCCGCTACTGCGTTCATCCATCACATGCGTTCCCAATTCCATCGGTGCGCCAAGCTTGCTCCTGCAGACGTTCATGTGAAGACTTCGAGCGACCCGTGCAGCCCACACGAAAAAGGGCGGAACTTTCGTCCCGCCCGCAAACTCATTCGACGATTTCGGCCGTTTCGACGACGGCGTGGAAGAGGACGTCGGCGCCAGCACCAGCCCATTCCTTGGAGATGTCCTCCGCCTCGTTGTGGCTGAGGCCCCCGACGCAGGGGCACATGATCATCGTCGTCGGCGCCACCTTGGCGGCCCAGCAGGCGTCATGGCCGGCGCCGGAGATCAGGTTCATGTGGCTGTAGCCGAGCCGTTCGGCGGCACTGCGCACCGCCGTCACCAGTTTCGGGTCGAAGGTCACCGGCTCGAAATGGCCGATCGCCTCGATGGAACAGCCGACACCGAGCGCGTCGGTAATCTTGGGTGCTTCCGCCTCGATCTTCGCCCGCATGCGGTCGAGCTTGGCCTTGTCGGGCGAGCGGATGTCGACGGTGAAAACCACCTTGCCCGGCAGCACGTTGCGCGAATTGGGCGAGAAGAACACCTGGCCGACGCCGCCGACGGCGCCCGGCTGGTTTTCCATCGCCACCCCTTGCACCATCTCCAGGATACGGGACATGGCAAGGCCGGCGTTGACGCGCATGTTCATCGGCGTCGAGCCGGTGTGGGCTTCGCGGCCCGTCAGCGTGAACTCCAGCCACCACAGGCCCTGACAGTGGGTAACGACGCCGATGTCCTTGTTTTCGGCCTCGAGGATCGGACCCTGCTCGATGTGGTACTCGAAATAGGCGTGCATCTTGCGGGCGCCGACCTCTTCGTCGCCGAGCCAGCCGATGCGCTTGAGTTCGTCGCCGAAGGTCTTGCCGTCCGGGTCCTTGCGGCCGTAGGCGAAATCCTTTGTGAGCACGCCGGCAAAGACGCCGGAGGCGAGCATGGCGGGTGCAAAGCGCGCGCCTTCCTCGTTTGTCCAGTTGGTGACGACGATGGGGTGCTTGGTCTTGATGCCGAGGTCGTTCATCGAGCGCACGACTTCGAGACCCGACAGCACGCCGAGCACGCCGTCATACTTGCCGCCGGTCGGCTGGGTGTCGAGATGCGAGCCGACGTAAACGGGGAGGGCATCCGGGTCGGTGCCGGGCCGGGTGAAGAACATGTTGCCCATGGTATCGACGCCCATGGTAAGGCCTGCGTCATCGCACCAGGACTGAAACAGCCGGCGCCCTTCGGCATCCGCGTCGGTGAGCGTCTGGCGGTTGTTGCCGCCGGCGACACCAGGGCCGATCTTGGCCATCTCCATAAGTGAATCCCACAGGCGGTCTGAATTGACGCGCATGTTCTCGCCAGGTGCTGCCACGGCGGTCTCCTCATCTTTTCAGGGCTTTACCGGTTGCGGCGAGCCCTTATGTTCCCGTGGTCAAATCCAGGCTTGGTTTTTTCTGGTGCCCTTCGATCAGCCGTTGCCTTTGGCGGTGAACTGGCTGATAATTTGACCGGTTGGTAAACATTACAACTTCCGTTGCGGCACTCAAGCCGGAAAAACAAAAAAACGAAGTTGTTGCCCAAGAAGATGGCTAGGCCAGATTTTGGGCAGATCGGTCTTTGTGCGACGGGACGCGCAGAACCGGCAGGGGGACAGATGGTACTACCGAGAGCGGCCAGGACCCAGAGGCGGACACGCATCCAGGAAGAGAAGGAAGAGCGCATCCTCGAGGCGGCGCTCGAAGTCTTCTCGGCCAGTGGTTTTCGCGGCGCGACCGTCGATCAGATTGCCGACGTCGCCGGCATGTCGAAGCCGAACCTGCTCTATTATTTCCGCACCAAGGAGGCGATGCACCGGGCGCTGATCGATCGGGTTCTCGACACCTGGCTCGACCCGTTGCGTGCCTTCGACGCCGAGGGCAACCCGGTCACCGAGATCCGCAGCTACATCCGGCGCAAGCTGGAAATGGCGCGTGATTTCCCGCGGGAGAGCCGGCTCTTCGCCAACGAGGTGCTGCAGGGCGCGCCCCATATCGAAGATGAACTGAAAGGGCCTTTGAAGACGCTGGTCGACGAGAAGGCCGAGGTGATCCGCGCCTGGGCCAAGGCCGGCAAGATCGCCAAATGCGATCCCTACCATCTGATCTTCGCGATCTGGTCGACGACCCAGCACTATGCCGACTTCGACGTGCAGGTGCGCGCCGTGCTTGGCCAGAGCAACGCCGGAGAGGGGCGGTTCGAGGACGCGGCGCGGTTCCTCGAACGGCTGTTCGTCGACGGGCTGCAGGTCAGCGAGCAGCCCGTCGCCTGAACCTCTGCGTTCGTCAATCCGGCAACAGCGCCATCAGCAGCAGCCCGCAGGCGGTCGTCAGCGCGCCCGCGAGCACGGGCAGGCTGGTCCAGCCGTGGCCGAGCAGGCCTTCCAAAAGAATGATGAAGCTCGGCGTCAGGTAGCCGTAACCAAGCACCTTCGAGGCCGGCAGCCGCATTGATGCGTATTGCAAAAGCAGGAAGGTGATCGCGGTCGTTACGACGGCAAGATAGAGGATCGCCATCCAGACGACCGGCGGCAGGCTGGCGAAATCGGCGGTGACGAGGCCGACGCCGCCCGGTACCAGCAGCCAGGGCACGGTGAAGACCGCAACCCAGAAACCGAAGGCAAGCGGGCTTTCCTCGCGGCCGAACTTGCGGATCAGCGGCACATAGACCGCATGGCAGACGACGCCGACAAAAAAGATCAGTTCGCCCTGGCCGACATCGAAGGCGAGGATTGCGCCGACATCGGCGCGAAAGATCACCCAGACGGCGCCAAGGGCGGCGATGGTGAGGCCGGCGAGCACGCCCGGGCGTGTGTGCTGCCCGAGCAGCAGATAGGCAAAGCCTGCGCTCAAAAGCGGCATCAGCGTAAAGACGGCACCGGTGGACACCGGATTGGTGAATTCCAGCGCCTTGAACATCGTCAGCATGTAAACCGCGATCAGGCCGCCGAGGATGACGAAGCGCCACGATTGCTTGGGAAAATGGAAGGGAACGCGGGCGTAACCGAAGGTGAGCAGACCGAGCACGACGACGGTCAAGAGGTAGCGCCACAGCGTCAGCGGTCCGGCGCCCATATGCTGGGTGGCGAGCCCGCCGAAGGAAAAGGACCCGGCGATCAGGACGGCGAAGGTCATCATCGCAACATGCGCCTTCAGCTTCTCTATGCCCTTTGCATGAACCTGATGAGCCGTCTTCGGGGATACGTCCTGTTTCATGCGGGCTTCCGGATTGGGGCGACGGCGAGAGCGGGAAGGATCCCCACTATTAGATCATTTCAACGCTTCATTGAAACCGTGAAATGACGCATTGCCTTGATGCCATGCAACGTCTGATGTGAAAACTGTTTCACGCTTTCAAGGGGTTGGACTACGCGTTCGACGGTGCCGGCTGCAGGGCCGTGGAGATTTGGGCTGCCTCCGCGACGATCCAGGTCTCAAGCGTCGCCTGTCGCCCCCTCAGGCTGATGTCGAGGCGCTCGTGCCCGTCGAGCGAAAGGCCGGCCCGGTTGATGAGCTCGGCCGAGACGGCAAGCTGAACGTCGTGTTCCTTGGCAAGGCCCTCGAGCCGGCTTGCGGTGTTGATCGTATCGCCGACCGCGGTCAGGGACGTTGCCTGGCCATAGCCGATTTCGCCGATGATGGCGGGGCCGGCGTGCAGGCCCATGGCGATGCGCAGCGGTTCGTCGAGTTCGCCGCGGAAGGTCTGGTTGAGCGTTTCGATGCCGGTGGAAATCCGTGCGGCTGCGGCGAGCGACTGCCGGCACGCTTCGGTGTAGGTGCTCTTCAGGCCGAAGATCGCCAGCGCGCCGTCGCCGATGAACTTGTCGATGACGCCGCCGGAATCCTCGACGGCCTCGCCCACCATCTCGAAGTAGCGGTTGAGCAGGAACACGGTGTCGAACGGCAGCTTGTGCTCGGCGATGCTGGTAAAACCGCGCAGGTCGCAGAAGAGCACGGCGATCCGCCGCTCGCGGCCTTCGCCGCCCTCGCGCCCGATCTGCTTCTTGATACCGAGGCTGTCGCTGTCGAGGATGGGTACGACGGTGACGTTGTGAACCGGGCGGAACTGGCAGGCAAGGCGGACATTGTCGGGCGCGCCGATGCGCGTCAGCGTCGCGAGCTCCGCATCTTCAGGGCCAGGCTGACCCTCCAGTCCCTGAATGACGCGCACGCGACAGGTCGAGCATCGGCCACGGCCGCCGCACACCGACACATGGGCGATGCCCGCGGCCCGGCTCGCCTCGAGCACGCTGAAGCCAAGATTGACGCTTGCGACCTTGCCGTCGGGATAGCGCACGCGGATCCGGCCGCCCCTCGGCAGCGCCCTCAGCACCAGCGTGCCGGCGATGAGCCCGGCGAATCCGAGGTAGAGGCCGAGACGGATGTCGTCGAGAAGGGTCAGATCGATTTCGGATTTCGCGCGCGCTCGGTCGCCGTAGCCGCCATGTTCGGCATACTCGGTTTCAAGGGAACGGGCGCCGCTGACAAAGCCAAGCAGCGCGAAGATCGGCACGAGGATCGCGACTGTGTAGAGCAGGATTTCGTAGCGCGGAAACCAGGTGCGGCCGCGCATCCAGAACCAGGCACCCAGGCACCCGTGGCCCCAGGCGAGCAGGAGTGCGGCCGACTGCCTCATCGCATTGGTCGAGCTCGACCAGAGGGCTCGCAGCATCGTCGGGTAGTCCGTATCGACGCCGGTAAACAGCGGCTCGACGCGGGCGGCGGTGACATGGCCGATCAGCAGGAAGGGCAGGCTGAGGCCGAAGACGATCTTCAACGCCTCGCGGGCGGGCATCCGCAGCGTCTGGCGGCGGTAGAGGCTGTCGAGTGCCATGGCGAAATGCAACAACAGCGCGCCGTATAGCAGAACCGTGCCTGGAACGCTGTGCCAGATGAGGTTGAAGGCCTTGCGGGCCGTTTCCATCGCCTCAATGGAAATCAGGCCGAGCGCGTGATTGAAAAAGTGCGCCAGGATGAACGAGCCGAGGATCGCCCCTGAAACGAGGTGATATCGCTTGCGTCGGTTGGCCGAGATAATCGTCAAGCAGTTCGTCCGGCTCTGCCGGCACTTTGTCCGGCTGCAGTTGGGAACATGTGGGTCTGCGCAACGGTGCCCGATTGGGCGCGCCCGCAGAGTGATTTCTCCTTATTATCCAGATCGACCGGGCCGACAACTTACCATTCCTACACAATCTGTTTCGTTTTTGTGTCCAGTCCGTTATCGGCGCGCGCCGCTTGCCCGCCGTGTCGAAAGCGGTCGGCAAAAACGAGGGCAGGCCTTACGCCATCATCGGCGCCAGCCGCTCGGCAAGCGTGTCGATCATCAGACGCAGTTTCGGCGGCATGTACTGCGTGCGCGGCCAGACGAGGTGGGCGCCGAAGGCAAGGGCTGGCACGTCGGTCAGGATCCGTACGAGGCGCCCGGAGGCGACGTGCTCACGCACCAGCCAGCAGGGCAGCCAGGCCAGGCCGAACCCGTTTGCCGCCGCATCGGCGATCGAGGTGAGATCGTCGAGCTTCAGGCGAGCGGGCGGGGTCACCTGCCGCGGGGCCATCCCCCTGATCGGAAAGGACCAGGACAGCGCGTCGCTGCTGCGCCGGTAGAGGATCGCCTGATGGCCGATCAGGTCGTCGATGCTCCCGGGCGTGCCGTGCTTGCCGAGATAGGCGGGAGAGGCGCAGACCGTCATTTTCTGGTCGGCGATCTTGCGCGTCATCAGGCCGGGATCATCGGGCAAGGGGCCTGTCCGAATGGCGAGATCGAAGCCGTCCTCGACGAGATCGACCCTTCGGTCGCTGAAATTGACGTCGAGTTCGAGTTGCGGGTGCTGCTCAAGCAGGTCCGACAACAGGGGCATGATGCATTGCCGCCCGAACACCACGGGCATGGAGATCCTGAGCCGGCCGCGGATTTCCTGCTTGCCCGATTCGAGCAGCGCTTCGCCGGTGCGGATCTCGCTCAGCGCCCTGAGGCAGCTTTCGTAAAACAGCTGCCCCTCGGCCGTCAGGCTCTGGGTACGGGTCGTTCGGTGAAAGAGGCGGACGCCAAGCCTTTGTTCGAGCTTGGCAATCGCCTTTCCCACCGCCGAGCGCGAGAGGTTCAGCCGCTCGGCCGCCGCTGAAAATCCGCCAGCCTCGGCCGCTTCGACGAAGGCGGAAATTCCTCCCAGGCGCTCCATGATTGTATCTCCTTGAGAACCAATATGGCGAAATCTTATCGCAACTGGAGAGAATAATTCAACGCTATGGTTGCTTCATCAGATCAATCCCAGTGAAAGGAAAGAGCCGTGGCGAGACTGATGAAGGAATGGGCGATCGACACTTTCGGCGCAAAGAACCTCAAGATCGCCGAACGCGCCGTGCCGGAGGCGGGGCCGGGTGAAGTGCTGGTGCGCACGACCGCCGTGTCGCTCAATTTCCGCGACAAGCTGGTCCTGGAAAACGGCATGGGCATGCCGCTTGCCTTCCCCTTCGTGCCGGGGTCCGACATGGCGGGCGTGGTCGAAGCGGTGGGGCGGGGCGTGACCCGCTTTGAGCCGGGCGACCGCGTCATCTCCGTCTTCGATCCGACCTGGATCGACGGCCGGAAACCGGGAACCGCCCGTCACCCGACGTCGTATGCCCTTGGCGGCCTGAACCCGGGTGTCGCCTCGCAATATGTCGCTTTCCCCGAGGACTGGTTCGTTGCCGCGCCCGAGAGCCTCGACGACGGCGAAGCGAGCACGTTGCCCTGCGCCGGGGTGACGGCCTGGTTCGCGCTGGTCGAGAAGGGCCGCCCAAAGGCCGGCGACCGTGTCGTCGTGCAGGGCACCGGCGGCGTGTCGCTGTTCGGGTTGCAGATCGCCAAGGCCCATGGCGCCGAGGTCATCGTCACGTCGGCGAGCCAGGACAAGCTCGAGCGTGCGCTGGCGCTCGGTGCCGATCACGGCATCAACCGACTGAAAGAAGACTGGGCGGAGCGTGTCCTTGAGATCACCGGCGATCACGGCGCCGATCATATCCTGGAGATGGCCGGCGGCGCCAATCTCGGCAAGTCGCTGCAGGCGGTGGCGGTGCAGGGCCGGATTTCGGTGATCGGGGTGTTCGAAGGTGCGGAGATCTCGGCTCCGGTGACGCCAGTTCTTTTGAAATCGCCCGTCATCCAGGGCATCGGCGTTGCCCATCGCCGGGCGCTGGAGGACCTGGTCGGAGCGATCGACCGGACAGGGATCAAGCCGGTCATCGATGCGCGCTACCCGTTCGAGCGCTTGAAGGACGCGCTGGCGCATCTCGATCGCGGCCCGTTCGGCAAGGTCGTCGTCGAGTTCTGACGGTACAAAAGAGAACGCCGCCGGATATCTGTTCCGGCGGCGTCTCCTGCAGTGGCGTGAGCCACTTATTCGGCGGCCTGGCGGGCCATCGGGTTGTTCGGGTGGGTCGTCCAGTTGGCATAGTTCGGATCGACCGGCTTGCCGGTGCGCTGGTCGAGCGTGCCGGCCGGCAGCTCTTCCATGGTGATGCAGTTTTCGACCGGACAGACGTTGACGCAAAGATTGCAGCCGACGCACTCGTCTTCCATCACCTCGAAGTGACGCACGCCGTTGACGAACTGCGTGATCGCCTGGTGCGAGGTGTCCTCACAGGCGATGTGGCAGCGCCCGCACTTGATGCAGGCATCCTGGTCGATCTTGGCCTTGGCGATGTAGTTGAGGTTCAAGTACTGCCAGTCGGTGACATTCGGCACGGCGCGGCCGGTGATGTCGTCGAGATTGCGGTGACCCTTGGCATCCATCCAGTCGGAAAGGCCCGAGATCATTTCCTGGACGATCTTGAAGCCGTAGGTCATCGCCGCGGTGCAGACCTGCACGTTGCCGGCGCCAAGCGCCAGGAATTCGGCCGCGTCGCGCCAGGTGGTGATGCCGCCGATGCCGGAGATCGGCAGGCCGTAGGTTTCCGGATCGCGGGCGATCTCGGCGACCATGTTGAGGGCGATCGGCTTCACCGCCGGGCCGCAATAGCCGCCATGGGTGCCCTTGCCGCCGACCGTCGGGTTGGGGGCGAAGTTGTCGAGATCGACCGACACGATCGAGTTGATCGTGTTGATCAGCGACACGGCGTCGGTGCCGCCGGCCTTGGCGGCGCGCGCCGGCTTGCGGATGTCGGTGATGTTCGGCGTCAGCTTGGTAATAACAGGCATGCGTGTGTACTGCTTGCACCAGCGCACGACCATTTCGATATATTCGGGCACCTGGCCGACGGCGGCACCCATGCCGCGTTCGGACATGCCGTGCGGACAGCCGAAGTTGAGCTCGATGCCGTCGGCACCGGTCTCTTCCACCAGCGGCAGGATCGCCTTCCACGCCTCTTCCTCGCAGGGCACCATGATCGAGGCGATCAGCGCCCGGTCCGGCCAGTTCATCTTCACCTGCTTCATTTCGCGCAGGTTCACATAGAGGTCGCGGTCGGTGATGAGTTCGATGTTGTTGAGCCCGAGAAGCCGACGGTCGGCTCCCCAGATCGCGCCGTAGCGCGGGCCGTTGACGTTGACGACGGGCGGGCCTTCCTCGCCGAGCGTCTTCCAGACGACGCCGCCCCATCCTGCCTTGAAGGCGCGCTCGACGTTGTAGGCCTTGTCCGTCGGCGGGGCGGACGCCAGCCAGAACGGGTTCGGGGATTTGATGCCGACGAAGTTGTTGCGAAGATCAGCCATTGGTTTCTCCTCCCGATCTCAAGCGACGGCACTGGCGCGCGGCGCGGCCGCGGCGAACGCCCGGTTGATCGATTCAGCGGCATCGCGGCCCATGGCGACGGCCGAAACCGTCAGGTCCTCGCCGCCGAGAACGCAGTCGCCGCCGGCCCAGACGTTGTCGATCGACGTGCGTCCTTCGGCATCGGCAACAATACGGCCGCCTTCGAGCTGCAGCGCACCGAGGCCGGCGCCGAGGAAGCTCTGGCCGATCGCCTTGAAGATCTGGTCTGCGGCAATGATACCGGTTTCCCCGGTTGCCGTCAGCTTGCCGTCTTCAAGCGTCGTGTACTCCAGCTCGATGCCGGCGACCTTACCGTCCTTCTCGGCAATGCGCTTGGGCTGCAGCCAGTGGCGGATGGTGACGCCCTTGGACGCCGCCAGATCCTGTTCGAACTCGGAGGCGTTCATGTGCTCCTTGCCGCGGCGATAACAGATCGTCACCTCCTCGGCGCCGAGCAGCTTGGCCTGGACGGCGGCGTCAACCGCGGTCATGCCGCCGCCAAGAACGACGACGCGGCGGCCGACCAGGATGTCGGCCTTGGTCTTCGACTGGCGAAGCGCGGCGATGAAGTCGACGGCATCCTCGACGCCTTCGGAATTCTCGCCCTCGAGGCGCAGTGCATTGACGCCGGCGAGGCCGAGGCCGAGGAAGACGGCATCATATTGCTCGGAGAGATCGGCAAGGGTGAAATCGCGGCCGAGAGCCTGGCCGTGTCTCACCTCGATGCCGCCGATCGACAGCACGTAGTCGACTTCCTTCTGGGCGAAGTCGTCGACCGATTTGTAGGCGGCGATGCCATATTCGTTGAGGCCGCCCGACTTGGGGCGGGCATCGTAGATGACGACGTCATGGCCCTTGACGGTCAGCCGATGGGCGGCTGCAAGGCCGGCGGGACCGGCGCCGACGACGGCAACCTTGCGGCCGGAGGCCTCCGCGCGGGTGTAGAACTGCTTGTTCTCGCGCATCGCCGTGTCGGTGGCGTAGCGCTGCAGGCGGCCGATCTCGACCGGGCGCTCCTCGGCGGTGTTGCGAACGCAAGCCTGCTCGCAGAGCGTTTCGGTGGGACAGACGCGGGCGCACATGCCGCCGAGAATGTTCTGGTCGAAGATCGTCTTGGCCGATCCGATCGGATTGCCCGTCGATATCTGCCGGATGAACAGCGGGATATCGATGGAGGTGGGACAGGCCGTCATGCACGGCGCGTCATGACAGAAGTAACAGCGGTCGGAAGCAACAAGGGCTTCGTGCTTGTCGAGCGCCGGATGCAGGTCGGAGAAATTGCTCTCGTACTCCCCGAGCGGCAGGCGGCCGCCGAGGATCCCAGATTGTGTCGTTCCCATTTTTGGCTCCCAATGTTTTCTCAGGATGATGGAACGGTAACACGCTTTATTTTTTTATCAAACGGTAAAAGATTGGAGCCGAAATGACCCGAAAGCCTTGTGATCCGGGACTTTGGGCCGGACCCGTCGTGCGTTGTTCTTCGTCGCTGTTTGACATGGCAGTGCAAATAGTGGCAGCAAATTAGAGCGGGGTGAGGAAAAGTGTGCGCGGTTTTCCGCCCGCACCCCGCTCTACTTACGAGGGGCGATCAGGATGCTTTTGGATCGACAGGATCCAAAAGCATCCTGATCGAGGGGGAACGGAGAATAGATATGGCGCGCAGGGGCGAGGCGAACAACAGGCTTGACGATGCTGCCCGGGCGGGCTGGTTATACTATGTCGCCGGCCGCACCCAGGACGAGATCGCGACCGTCATGGGAATTTCGCGCCAGTCGGCGCAGCGGCTGGTATCGCTCGCCATGTCCGAGCGGCTGATCAAGGTTCGGCTCGACCATCCGATCGCCGCCTGCCTCGAAGCCGCGGCAGGCCTGCGCGACAAATATGGCCTGAGATACGTGGAGGTGGTGCCGAGCGACCCGGGTTCCACCTCGACGACGGTCGGCATCGCCGAAGCCGGCGCTGCTGAAATCGAGCGTTGGCTGAAGTCGCCGGAGCCGCAGGTATTGGCGATCGGCACGGGACGCACTCTAAAGGCGGCGGTCGACCAGTTGCCGCCGATGGAATGTCCCCAGCACCGAATCGTCTCCTTGACCGGCAACATCGGTCTCGATGGTTCCGCCGCCTATTACAACGTCATCTTCAGCATGGCCGATGCGGTGAAGGCCCGCCATTTTCCGATGCCGCTGCCGGTGCTTGCCGCCTCTGCCGAGGAGCGCGAGGTGCTGCACAGCCAGAGCCTGGTGCAGGTGGCACTGAAGCTCGGCGCCGAGGCCAATGTCGCTTTCGTCGGCGTCGGCGAGCTCGGCCCCGATGCGCCGCTCTGTCAGGACGGGTTCCTGGCACAGGACGAAATGGCTGGCCTCACGAAAGCCGGGGCGGCTGGCGAGATCTGTGGCTGGATGTTCGACCACGATGGCGCGCTGCTTTCGGGCAGTTTCAACGAGCGGGTCGCCTCGGTCCCCCTGCCTTCGCGCGACAAGGCCTCGGTCATCGGCCTTGCCAAGGGCCGGCGCAAATACGATGCGCTCCGGGCGGCAGTGAAAGGCGGCATCATCAACGGTCTCATCACCGATGAGGCGACGGCGAGCTATCTCCTCAACGCCTGATCGCAGCGCGTGCTTTTGAAAAGGCCGGCCTCGTGCCGGCCTTTCGCATGTGCGAAAAGAAAAAATCGGCAATCAAAACAATCTTCTAATGTTTCTGTGTGCGGCGCAGCAACGAATGCGCATTGACAATTCGTCACGAGAAATGAGTAATTGCCCATGAGCAAGGCAAATGCTCATTTTCTTCTGGGAGGAAGTCGATGAATTTGAGAACTTTCCTGCTGGGCACGTGCTCGGCAGTCGCGATGTCGGGTCTGGCCCAAGCAGAAACCCTGACGATTGCGACCGTGAACAACGCCGACATGATCCGCATGCAGAAGCTGACGGATGATTTCACGGCCAAGAATCCGGACATCCAGGTCGAGTGGGTGACGCTCGAGGAAAACGTCCTGCGCCAGCGCGTGACGACGGATATCGCCACCAAGGGTGGGCAGTACGACATCATGACGATCGGCACCTACGAAGCGCCGATCTGGGCGAAGCAGGGCTGGCTGGTGCCGCTCGACAACCTTGGCGCCGACTATGACGTCGACGACCTGCTGCCGGCGATCCGCTCGGGCGTGAGCATCGACGGCAAGCTTTATGCGGCACCGTTCTACGGCGAAAGCTCGATGGTGATGTACCGCAAGGACCTGTTCGAAAAGGCCGGGCTCACCATGCCCGACGCGCCGACCTGGGACTTCATTGCCGACGCGGCTCGTAAAATCACCGACAAGAACGCCGAAGTCTATGGCATCTGCCTGCGCGGCAAGGCCGGCTGGGGCGAGAACATGGCCTTCCTGACGGCGACCGCCAACGCCTTCGGCGCCCGCTGGTTCGACGAGAACTGGAAGCCGCAGTTCGACCAGCCGGAATGGAAGAACGCGCTCGACTTCTACGTCAAGCTGATGAACGACGCCGGACCGCCCGGCGCCTCCTCCAACGGCTTCAACGAGAACCTGTCGCTGTTCCAGACCGGTAAGTGCGGCATGTGGATCGATGCGACGGTGGCCGCATCCTTCGTCACCAACCCGAAGGAATCGACCGTTGCCGACAAGGTCGGCTTCGCGCTCGCTCCCGACACCGGGCTTGGCAAGCGTGGCAACTGGCTCTGGGCCTGGAACCTCGCGGTCCCCGCGGGCTCGCAGAAGGTGGCAGCGGCAGAGAAGTTCATCGCCTGGGCAACCGGCAAGGACTACCTGAAGCTCGTCGCCGACAAGGAAGGCTGGGCCAACGTTCCTCCGGGCACGCGCACCTCGCTCTACGCCAACCCTGATTACCAGAAGGCGGCGCCGTTTGCGAAGATGACGCTCGACTCGATCAACGCGGCTGACCCGAAGAACCCGGCTGTAAAGCCCGTTCCCTATGTCGGCGTGCAGTTCGTTGCGATCCCGGAATTCCAGGGTATCGGCACGGCGGTCGGGCAGCAGTTCTCCGCAGCACTTGCCGGCCAGACGAGCGTCGACCAGGCGCTTGCCAGCGCCCAGCAGCTCACCGAGCGTGAGATGACCAAGGCCGGCTACATCAAGTGAGGCTCCCAAGGGCCCGGGGTGCTGGCCGAGAATGGCTGGCGCCCCGGTATTTCTCCTCCGGGGCGCTCTCCCGGGGGATGTTACGCGGCGCGTGCGGTGACCCCACGCGCGCCCGGTCCGAGCTCTCGATAACGCGTTGAATTCCATCATTTGGGGGACGCCATGGCGACCTTGCACACACGCTCCGCCGCGCGGCTGATGATCGCGCCTTCGGTGCTTCTGCTTCTGGCCTGGATGATCGTTCCCCTGGCCATGACGATCTACTTCTCGTTCCTGCGCTACAATCTCCTGATGCCGGGCATGGAAGAGTTCGCCGGGTTTTCGAACTACAGTTACTTCCTCACCGATCCGGCCTTCTTCCAGGCGATCTTCAACACGCTCGCGATCGTGCTCGGGGTGCTGTTCATCACCGTCGTCGGCGGCATCGCGCTGGCGCTGCTTCTCGACCAGCCGATGTTCGGGCAGGGGATCGTGCGCATTCTGGTGATCGCGCCCTTCCTGATCATGCCGACGGTGGCAGCGCTCATCTGGAAGAACATGTTCATGAACCCGGTCAACGGGCTGTTCGCGTGGATCGCGAAGCTCTTCGGGCTCCAACCCTTCGACTTTCTCGCCAATGCGCCGTTGATGTCGGTGATCCTGATCGTCGCCTGGCAGTGGCTGCCCTTTGCGACGCTGATCCTTTTGACGGCGTTGCAGTCGCTCGACGAGGAACAGAAGGAAGCGGCACAAATGGATGGCGCCGGCGCCTTTAGCCGCTTCATCTATCTGGTGTTGCCGCATCTGTCCCGCGCCATCACCGTCGTCATCCTCATCCAGACGATCTTCCTGCTCTCGGTCTTTGCCGAGATCCTGGTGACCACCAATGGCGGCCCGGGCACGCAGAGCACCAACCTGACCTTCCTCGTCTATGCGCAGGCCCTGCTGCAATTCGACGTGGGCGGCGCGTCCGCCGGCGGCATCATCGCCGTCATCCTCGCCAACATCGTCGCGTTCTTCCTGATGCGCATGATTGGCAAGACGCTGGAGGCTTGAGAACCATGGCACGCAACGTCTCCACCCAAAGAAAGATCGTCGTCACCGTCGTCGCCTGGACGATTGGCATCCTGATCTTCTTCCCGATCCTCTGGACGTTCCTGACGAGCTTCAAGACCGAGGCGGAAGCGATCGCCTCGCCGCCGTCGCTGTTCTTCTTCGACTGGACAACGGAGAACTATCACGAGGTTCAAAGCCGCTCGAACTACTTCCTGCACTTCATGAACTCGGTCGTCATCTCCTTCGGCTCGACGCTGATCGGGCTCATCATCGCCATTCCATCCGCCTGGGCGATGGCGTTCTCGCCGACGAAGCGCACCAAGGACGTGCTGATGTGGATGCTCTCCACCAAGATGATGCCGTCGGTCGGCGTGCTGGTGCCGATGTATCTGATGTTCCGCAACACCGGGCTGCTTGATACGCGCACCGGCCTCGTCATCGTGCTGACGCTGATCAACCTGCCGATCATCATCTGGATGCTCTACACATACTTCAAGGAGATCCCCGGCGAGATCCTGGAAGCCGCCCGCATGGATGGCGCCTCGCTCTCCAAGGAGATCATCTACGTGCTGACGCCGATGGCGATCCCCGGCATCGCCTCGACGCTTCTGCTCAACATCATCCTTGCCTGGAACGAAGCGTTCTGGACGCTGAACCTCAGCGCCGCCAAGGCAGCGCCACTAACGACCTTCATCGCCTCCTATTCAAGTCCGGAAGGCCTGTTCTACGCCAAGCTCTCGGCCGCCTCGACCATGGCGATCGCCCCCATCCTCATACTCGGCTGGTTCTCGCAAAAGCAGCTCGTGCGCGGCCTCACCTTCGGCGCGGTCAAATAAGGGATACGACAATGGGAAGCATTACACTCAGCAAGGTATCGAAGGTCTTCGGCGCCCATGCCGTCATCCCGTCGATCGATCTCGACATCAACAACGGCGAGTTCGTCGTCTTCGTCGGACCGTCCGGTTGCGGAAAGTCGACGCTGCTCCGGCTGATCGCCGGTCTCGAAGACGTCAGTGACGGCGATATCGTCATCGACGGCAAGAACGCCACCGAGCTGCCGCCGGCGCAACGGGGCCTCTCGATGGTTTTCCAGTCCTATGCGCTCTATCCACATATGAGCGTGCGCTCGAACATCGCCTTTCCCCTGAAGATGGCGGGCGAAGACAAGGCGGTGATCGACAAGAAGGTAACGGACGCCGCCCGCGTCCTGAACCTCACCGACTATCTCGACCGCAAGCCTCGCCAGCTTTCGGGCGGCCAGCGCCAGCGCGTCGCCATCGGGCGTGCGATCGTGCGCCAGCCGAAAGCGTTCCTGTTCGACGAGCCGCTGTCGAACCTCGACGCAGCGCTGCGTGTCAACATGCGGCTGGAAATCAGCCAGCTGCACCAGGACCTGAAGACGACGATGATCTACGTCACCCACGACCAGGTGGAGGCCATGACCATGGCCGACAAGATCGTGGTGCTCAACCGCGGTCGCATCGAGCAGGTGGGCTCGCCGCTCGACCTCTACCACAAGCCGGACAATCTGTTTGTCGCCGGCTTCATCGGCTCGCCGCGCATGAACATCGTCACCGGTCCTGCAGCCGCCGCCTACCAGGCGCACACCATGGGCATTCGCCCTGAACATCTGGTGCTTTCGAAGGACAGCGGCACCTGGCAGGGCACGGTCGGTGTCGCCGAACACCTCGGCTCCGACACGTTCCTGCACGTCAATGTCGACGGTGGTGTCGGCACGGTGACGGCGCGGGTCAGCGGCGATTTTGCCGTCACCCACGGTGACCGCGTGTTCCTGACGCCGGATCCGCAGCGCGTGCACCGGTTCGATGACAAGGGGCTCGCAGTTCGATGAAACGGCTCGAGGGAAAGAGCGCGCTGATCACCGGGTCGGCGCGAGGGATCGGTCGCGCCTTCGCGGAGGCCTATATCGGCGAGGGCGCCACGGTCGCGATCGCCGATATCAACATCGAGCGGGCGCGCGAGACGGCGGCCGAGATCGGCGCCGGCGCCTATGCGGTCGAGATGGACGTCACGCAACAGGCCTCGATCGACGAGGCGATCGCCGCCGTCGTCCGGCAGGCGGGTGGGCTCGACATCCTCGTCAACAACGCCGCACTCTTCGACCTTGCGCCGATCGTCGAGATCAGCCGTCAGAGCTACGACCGGCTGTTTGCGATCAATGTTTCGGGAACGCTGTTCACGATGCAGGCCGCAGCCCGGCAGATGATCGACCAGGGCCGGGGCGGCAAGATCATCAACATGGCAAGCCAGGCGGGCAGGCGAGGCGAGGCGCTGGTTGCGGTCTACTGCGCCACCAAGGCGGCCGTCATCAGCCTCACCCAATCTGCCGGCCTCGGCCTCATCAAGCACGGCATCAATGTCAATGCGATCGCACCCGGTGTGGTCGACGGCGAGCACTGGGACGGCGTCGATGCGCTGTTTGCCAAGTATGAAAACCGCCCGCTCGGCGAAAAGAAGCGGCTCGTCGGTGCCGAAGTGCCGTTCGGGCGCATGGGAACGGCAGAGGACCTGACGGGCATGGCGATCTTCCTCGCTTCGGCCGAGAGCGATTACGTCGTGTCGCAGACCTACAACGTCGACGGCGGCAACTGGATGAGCTGAGCCTGCGCCAGCCGGTGAAGCTTCGAAAAGGATACGGGATCATGACGACCAAACTCTCCCTTGCCGCCCTCGATCAGATCAGGGCCAGGGCCGGCGTGCCCAGCTACGACCGGTCGCAACTGACGGCGGGCATCGTGCATTTCGGCGTCGGCAACTTCCACCGGGCGCATCAGGCGGTTTATCTCGACGATCTCTTCAACGCCGGTCACGACCGCGACTGGGCGATCGTCGGCGCCGGAGTTCTGCCCTCGGATGCGGCGATGCGCGGCAAACTCGCGGCGCAGGATTTCCTGACGACGGTGGTCGAGCAGGACAACAACCGCACCGGCGCCCATGTCACCGGCGCGATGATCGACTACCTGGAGCCCGGCGACATCAAGGCGATCGTCAGCCGTCTTTCCGATCCGGCGATCCGGATCGTGTCGCTGACGATCACCGAGGGCGGCTACTTCATCGACCCGGCGTCGGGCGTCTTCAACCCGACCCACCCTGCGATCGTCGCGGACGCTCAGGACCCGGCTGCGCCGAAGACGGTGTTCGGGCTCATCGTCGCCGGCCTGAAGGCGCGCCGGGCTGCGAACGTGCCGCCTTTCACGGTGATGTCCTGCGACAACATTCCGGGCAATGGAGAGGTCACCCACGCGGCGGTCTCCGGACTTGCCCGCCTCGTCGAACCCGCCTTTGCCGACTGGATCGACGCCAATGTCGCCTTTCCGAACAGCATGGTCGACCGCATCACGCCGGCAACGGGCGCGCGCGAGATCGGCATCGTCGCCGACGACTATGGCATCGAGGATGCCTGGCCGGTGTTTTGCGAGGAGTTCAAGCAGTGGGTGCTTGAGGACCATTTCCCGCTCGGCCGCCCGGCGCTGGAAAAGGTCGGCGTCCAGTTCGTGCCCGATGTCGCGCCCTACGAACACATGAAGATCCGCATCCTCAACGGCGGCCACGCGGCGATTGCCTATCCCGCAGCACTTCTCGACATCCATTTCGTGCACGAGGCGATGGAGGAGCCGCTGATCCGGGCCTTTCTCGCCAAGCTCGAGCACGACGAGATCATTCCGGTCATCCCGCCGGTGCCGAACACCGATCTCGGCGACTATTACAAGCTGATAGAGACGCGCTTTTCCAACCCGAAGATCGGCGATACCATTCCGCGGCTCGCCCAGGACGGCTCCAACCGCCAGCCGAAATTCATCCTGCCGTCGACGGCCGACCGGCTGGCGCGCGGCGAGGATGTCGTCGGGCTGTCGCTCGTGTCGGCGCTGTGGTGCCGCTATTTCGAAGGAACCTCCGACAGCGGCAAGGCGATCGCCTTCAACGACCAGAGTGCGGACCGCCTGCACCAGGCGGCCGTTGCCGCCAGGGACGACCCGATGGCGTTCCTGGCCCTTGGCGATATTTTCGGCGACGTCGCGCGCTCCGAGCTTTTCCGAAGCCGTTTCGCCCATGCATTGAAAACGCTGCGGGAAAAGGGTACGCGGGCTACGCTCCAGCTTTATCTGGACGGACAGCTCGGGGGATGAAGGGCAATGGCGGACGCGGCGTCGAGGCTGGTGATCTTCGATTGCGACGGGGTGCTCGTCGATAGCGAACCGATCTCGCTCGAAGTGCTTGTCGACGTGCTGTCGGCCGCCGGCGTTACCATGACCACCGAGGAGGCGACCGAACGCTTTCTCGGGCGCAGCCTGAAAAGCATGTCGGCCATCCTGCACGACGAGTACGGGCTTGCGACCGACGACGCCTTTCTGGAAGGCATGCGTCTTCGCCTCTACCAGCGCTTCCGCACCGAGCTGCAGCCGATCGCCGGTATCCGGCGGGCGGTCGAAGGGCTCGAAGGCGCCTGTTGCGTCGCCTCCTCCAGCCAGCCCGAACGCATCCGGCTGTCGCTCTCGGTCACCGGGCTGATCGACCTCTTCGAGCCCAACATCTTTTCCGCCACCATGGTCAGGCATGGCAAGCCGGCGCCGGATCTCTTCCTGCATGCGAGCCGTCAGATGGGCTATCGGCCGGACGATTGCATCGTCGTCGAGGACAGCCCGGCGGGCATCGAGGCGGCGAAGGCCGCCGGCATGCGGGTGTTCGGCTTTGCCGGCGGCAGCCATGCACGCACCGACAAGCATCGGCAAAGTCTTGCCGCTCTCAATCCCGACGTGCTGTTTGACGACATGGGCGAATTGTTACAGTTTGTCGGTCGGTAACAGGGATGAGATGAGAGCGGGACGAGGAGACATGTGCGCGGCTTTCCGCCCGCATCCCGTTCTCAGTCATGACAATCGATCACGGTTGCGAACATGGGCCGCACCGGTCCGAAACCACCGTGATCCAGGGGGCGGGGACTTCCATTGATGCGTGAATTCGTCGTTGCGGTCGATGTCGGGACCGGCAGTGCGCGTGCCGGTATCTTTGACGGCAAGGGCAGGCTGCTGGCGCGCGCCGACCTGCCGATCGCCATGAACCGGCCGGAAGAAAACCATGCCGAACATGATTCCGAGGATATCTGGCGGGCCGTCTGCGGCGCGGTCAAGGCGGCGCTGACAAAGGCCGGCGTGGCGGCGGACCATGTCGCGGCCATCGGCTTCGACGCAACCTGCTCACTGGTGGTGCGCGACCTTGAGGGCAAGCCGCTTTCGGTCAACCGCAAGGGCGACGGACGCTGGGATACGATCGTCTGGCTCGACCACCGGGCGCTTGCCGAAGCTGATTTCGTCACCTCGACCGGCCACCCGGTGCTCGACTTTTCCGGCCGGGTGATGTCGCCGGAAATGGAAATGCCGAAGCTCATGTGGCTGAAGCGCCATTTGCCGGATCAGTGGCGGAAGGCCGGCTTCTTTTTTGATCTCGCCGACTATCTCTCCTGGCGGGCGACGGGCAGTGCCGCCCGGTCGCGCTGCACCCTGACGGCCAAATGGAATTACCTGGCGCACGAGAAGCGCGGTTGGCAGCCCGACTATCTGGCAAGGATCGGTCTTGAGGATCTGATCGAGCGGGGTGGGCTGCCCGAAGAGACCTTGCCGATCGGTGGATCGGTCGGCAGCTTGAGCGCTGCGGCTGCAGCCGAACTCGGCCTCGACGAAGGATGCCAGGTGGCGCCGGGGCTGATCGATGCCTATGCCGGAGCGCTCGGTGTCGTCGGCGGATTCATCGGCAAGCCGGAAAAGCTCGAACGGCAGCTCGCCCTGATCGCCGGCACGTCGAGCTGTATCGTCGCCTTTTCCAAGGAGATGAAGCCGGGCTTCGGCATGTGGGGGCCCTATTTCGAGGCGGTGCTTCCCGGGGCGTGGCTGATCGAGGGCGGACAATCGGCGACCGGCGCGCTGCTCGACCACATCGTGCGACTGCATGGCGGTGGTCTGGAGCCGACGGCCGAGACCCATGGCCGGATCATTGCCCGCGTGCAGGAGCTCAGAGCCGAGCAGGGCGTGGCCTTTGCCGACCGGCTGCATGTCCTGCCCGATTTTCACGGCAACCGTTCGCCGCTCGCCGATCCGCACGGGCTCGGCGTCATCAGCGGCCTGCCGCTCGATTCCTCCTTCGATGCGCTTTGCCGGCTCTATTGGCGCACCTGCGTCGCGATCGCGCTCGGCATCCGCCACATCCTGGAGATGATGCGGGAGGTCGGCTACCAGCTCGACACGCTCCACGTCACCGGTGGCCATGTGCGCAATGCGCTGCTGATGGAACTCTATTGCGACGTCACCGGCTGCCGCGTCGTGGCTCCGGATGCGCCGGACGCCGTGCTGCTCGGAACGGCGATGGCGGCCGCCGTCGCTGGCGGCATGCACCCGGATCTCGCATCCGCGGGCGCGCAGATGGCATCGGGCGGGAACGAGCGATTGCCCAATGCGGCGGTCCGCGACGCCTATGACCGCGACTATCGCCGCTTCCTAGCGCTCTATCGCCACCGCCAAGAGCTCGACGGTATGGAATGAGGCAAAGTGACAGGGAGCGCGGCCGGCGATGGAACCTTTTTCGCAGCCGTGCATTCTCTCTTTGACCGGACGGTGGCGCGCATCGCCCCCAATGCGGCGCCGGAGGCAGACCGCCGGCCTACAACTCACACTCCCCGAGTGAGTTGCACATACCAGCCAGTGCCTTCCCTCGGCACTGGCTGTTGTGTTTCCGGGGCTCCCCATCGCAGCAATATTTGAAAGCGGGCGCAACGCCTTGGCGAAGACGGCACCGACAAAAAAAACGCCGGTGGGCGTGCCACCGGCGCGAGTTGAAGCGGCGATCCGACCTGTCAGGCCGGGCTGTCAGGTCATTTCGCCGTTCTTCTGGAGCAGCGAAATGACCTGTCCGCTCAGGCCGCCGCCTTTGTCGATTCGTTGAAGAACAGTGCCTGGCTGATCAGGGCCTTGACCATGTCCGGGTTGAACGGCTTGGTGACGAGGAAGGTCGGTTCCGGGCGTTCACCGGTCAGCAGTCGTTCCGGGAAGGCGGTGATGAAAATCACCGGGATGGCGCTGGTCTTGAGGATGTCGTTCACGGCGTCGATGCCGGAACTGCCGTCAGCGAGCTGGATGTCGGCAAGCACCATGCTCGGACGGGTCTTCTTGTAGAGTGCGATCGCCTCGTCGCGCGTGCGGGCAATACCGGTGACGCGGTGGCCGAGGCTTTCGACCATCTGCTCGATGTCGATCGCGATCAGCGGCTCGTCCTCGATGATCATGATATCGGTTGCGACCTGGCGCGAGATTTCCTGCGAGGCGCGGTCGAGCAGGCTGCCGACCTTGTCAGTGGAAACATCGAGAACTTCGGCTGCTTCCTCCGGCCGGAATCCCTCGACGGACACCAGAAGGAAGGCCTGGCGGGCAAGCGGGGATACCGTGGCCAGATTGATCGAGGCGCGCTGTTCCCAGGCAAATGGCGAGACAGGCTCCGGTACAAGCACGGACGACGAGCCGAAGAGCGAGGTGAAAAGGCGGAACAGCCCGACACGGTCGTTGCTCGCCTCGGGGAAAATCGACGTGTCGGCGATCAGCGCTTCGAGCACGGCGGCGACATAGGCGTCGCCCGACGTCTGCGAGCCGGTCAGAGCGCGCGAGTAGCGGCGCAAATACGGCAGAAGCGGTGCGATCCGCGTGGACAATGTCATAGGGTGAACTCCCTCAGGTATCTTATTGCGGTGACGTTGCGACAACGTTCATCGTAAAAAAAGGTTCCGCGAGGGAACATTTCATTTTTCAGCTGCGTTAAGGCGACAATGGACACACGAAGGCGATAGTTGAAAATGATACATAAAAAAGGGGCAGGGCGGGCAGCCGGCACGACCTTATGGACAGAGGACCCAAATGCGCAGATCGCAGCCAAGCTGAAAGCGCTCTATCAGTCCGTACAGGAAGAGGCGATTCCCGCCCGATTTCTCGATCTTCTGGAAAAACTCGACGCAGCCGAGCAGCAATCGGCGCTGCAGGGCAGGGAGTGAATACCGGAATGTCGTCTGAAAATAATGATTTCAAGAGAGAGATGCTGGCCGCTCTGCCGAGCCTGCGCGCCTTTGCCATGTCGCTGATCGGTCGCCATGACCGCGCCGATGACCTGGTTCAGGACACGATCATGAAGGCCTGGGCGAAGCAGGATCACTTCGAGATGGGCACCAACATGAAGGCGTGGCTGTTCACGATCCTGCGCAACGAACTCTACAGCCAGATGCGCAAGCGCGGTCGGGAGGTGCAGGACAGCGACGGCCATTTCACCGAGTCGCTCGCGCACCACCCCGAGCAATACGGCTCCCTCGACCTGCAGGACTTCCGCAAGGCGCTCGAGACCCTGCCGCCGGACCAGCGCGAGGCGATCATTCTCGTTGGCGCATCGGGCTTTTCGTACGAAGAAGCCGCGACGATCTGCGGCTGCGCGCTCGGGACAATCAAGAGCCGGGTCAATCGGGCGCGTCAGCGCCTGCAGGACATCCTGCAGGTCAAGGGTGAAAACGACTACGGGCCAGACGAGACGTCTGCCCCGATCACCTCGCGCGCTTTCGTTTCCTGAACGAACATTTCGCTGGGACACCGTTGCAAAAGCAGCGGTGTCCTGCTTTCACTGGCGGGTGAGCCCGAAGCGAACGACCGTGATGGTAACGGCTGACGGATGCGCAGCCGATGATTTTGGGTCTGGACGTCCCAAGCCAAGCGGGATGTGGCGAGTGTCCGCAGACTTGCTCATCCCGGTCAGATTGGGGACTGAGACCAAATGCGCGTTAGGACAGAAACGACCGACCCGCTGGCGACGAGGCCGCTCGACGCACCTGAACGGCTGGGCGTTCTGCATGCGACAGTGCCCGACATGTCCGTGCCGGATCAGGATTTCGACGGCATCGTGGAAATCGCTGCGGGGCTTTTCGATGCCCCGATCGCACTGGTCACCCTGATCGATCGTGAATGGCAGTGGTTCAAGGCCGCGATCGGCACCGTCGAGACACGCGCGTCTTCACAGGACTCGTTCTGCGTTCACCTCGCCGCTGCCGGTGAGGAAGCCGACGCTGGCCTCGTGGTTCTCAACGCGGCGCTGGACCCACGCTTTATGAACCGGCCGATGGTCGCCGGGCCACCGTACCTGCGCTTTTACGCGGGCTCGCCGATCGTGATCGATGGACAGACGGTCGGCACCGTGTGTGTTCTCGACGTCGAGCCGCGCGATGGCGTCGCCGGGCCGCTCGTGCAGCAATTGCGCCGCCTGGCGGATCTGGCGGCGTCCCTGTTCAAGCTCAAGGATGAGGCGCGGCGACGGGCGCTCAAGGAGGCGGCCCTGTCGCGCGAGGAGCAGCGTCATGCCATGGCGCTCGAGGCGGCCAACATCGGCAGCTGGTTGTGGGACATCCGCTCCGGTACGATTGCCGGCAACAGCGCCATGAAGCGCATGTTCGGCTTGCCTGCCGCTGCTTCTGTCGGTGCCAGGGAGATTTTCGGCGCCATCAGTGTGGAAGACCGCGGGGCAACGTTCTCCAAGCTTCGCCAGGCGATGAAGGCCGACGAGGAATATGACGGCATGTTCCGCATCGGTGATACCGGCCGCTGGCTGCTCGGGCGGGGCCGGGTGCACGAGCGTGACGCCAAGGGCAATCCCCTGACCTTCATCGGCGTGACCATCGACGTTACCGACCAGCAAACCTCGGTGCAGCGGACTCGGCTCCTGCTGAAGGAACTCAACCACCGGGTCAAGAACACGCTGGCGATGCTGCAGTCGCTTGCCCGCCAGACGCTCCGCCAGACCAGCGATCCGGCCGAATTCATGACCGCGTTTGCCGGCCGGCTGCAGGCGATCTCGGAGGCGCACGGGTTGCTGTCGGATCACGAGTGGGGCACCATCCGGCTCGCCGACCTGATCGCCAAGCAATTGCTGCCGCATGTCAATTGCTATGCCGAGCAGATCGAGATCCACAAGGACGAGATATCCCTCGGACCAGACCAGGCGGTGGGCCTCGGGCTGGTTCTGCACGAGCTTGCGACCAACGCCGTCAAGTACGGGTCGCTGTCGGTGCCGAAGGGAAAAGTGGTGCTGACGGCGCGCAAGATGCTCGAGGACGGAGACCAGGTTCTTCACCTCACCTGGACGGAAGTCGGCGGGCCGCCTGTGCGCGAGCCCAAGCGCCGCGGCTTCGGCTCGATCCTCATCGAGCGCAGCCTCGACAAGGTTTTGGGAAGTTCGGTCAAGGTCGAATACCTTGCGGCCGGCGTTACCGCGCTCATCCGGTTGCCGCTTTAGCGCCGAAACCGCTTCCAACTCTGTACAGGCGGTTATGCCGAGGCGCTTGCACCCCGGGCGCGAAATTCGGTGCCCTGGTCAAGGGCACCAAGGTCAATGTCAATCGTCGTCGCGCCTTGCGCGCCGCTTGCCGGTGCCGACGAGCGCGCCGATCGCAATGGCTGTGGCGACGGCAAGGAGCGGTTGCTTGCGCAAAATGCCGGCTGCGGCAAGCATCGTGAGGTTGGTTTGCACTTGCCTGCGTCGCCTGCGTTCCTCGGCGAGACGTCGGTCGCGCTCCTGCAGCATCACCGAAATGCCGAACAGCACCAACGCGGTCACCGCCAGCGCAATGGCGATCGCGGCAGCGGCGGCGATCGGTGAGTATCGGTCGCTCAGATACAGAAACGTGGCCGCAAGGCCAAACACATAGGCCGTGGCCAGCAGCAGGCCGATGATCGCCCACAGAAAAGCGTTGCGTTTCAGGCGAGCGGTCGTTGCGCCGATATCGGCGGCCAGGAGCGCTGAAAGTGCTGCCGTCAATGGTCCCATGCAATACCCCCGATCATCGGCATGAATGGGCGGTTTGGCCGCCGCCCATCTGCCCAAGTGCCCACGGTGTTCAGCGGCGAAGAAGCGCTGCGACCGCGAGCCCGATCAGGGCGGCGGCGCCCAGCGTTGCGATCGGGTGTTCACGAACGGCCTGGCGGACCTGCTTTTCGGTCCCGGCGTAGCGTCCACGAATTTCCGCCAGCAGTTCCTCGCCATTGGCCAGAAGCTCGCTCACGCTCGCTTCCGCCTGTTCGCGCGCATCCTGCGCCTTGCTGCGGGCCTGTTTCGTGGCCGCCGAGCCGCGATCGGCAAGCAGGGCGACCAGCGTTGCCACATCATCGCGAAGCTCGCTCAGCTGTTCCTCGACGGAAATATCGGCAAGTTTGCCGTTCTTCGACGAACGCGAACTCGAACCGGAGAAAAGACCTGGTGCCATGATGGGTACTCCCTTTCACACAGGCGCCGGCCGCAAGCGGTCGGCGCTACCTTGAGGAACCGGCGGGCACAACCACAGGGCCCGTGCCGGCGTTCGGGAGAACAACGCGCGACTGCGGAAATTGTTTCGATAATTCTTGATGTTGGGGTTTGAGCGACGAACCGGAGAACGCCCGCATGGGCGCCGGCCCCCGCGGAGGGCTCAGAGCGATGCCGTTTGTGGCAGAACGAACGGCACGTGCGCTGCAGGTACGGCGCCGACCTGCATGCGGCAACCGAAAACCGCTTCCATCGTCTCGTCGGTCAAGACCTCGCGCGGCGTGCCGCAGGCGCGGACCTTGCCGGCCTTCATCATCACCATGCGATCGGCGAACATGGCCGTCAGGTTGAGGTCGTGCATGACTGCGATGACGCCGCCGCCGCGCTCGCAGAAACGGCGCGCCAGCTGCATGATGCCGAGCTGATGGCGGATATCGAGGCTCGATACGGGCTCGTCGAGCAGAAGGTAGCGCGGCTCGCCGTCGCTCACCGGCTCGGTGATCTGGCAAAGCACCCGGGCAAGCTGCACGCGCTGCTGCTCGCCGCCGGAAAGCTCCTGGTAGAACCGCCCGGCAAAGCCGGCGAGATCGACGGCGTCCAGCGCCTCGGCTGCGATCCGGTCATGAACGGCGGCGTCGGCGTTCGCGCCGGCGGAGAGCCCCAGCCGGACGACCTCCCGCACCGTGAAGGGAAAGGAAATGACGGTCGACTGTGGCAGCACGCCACGCATGGACGCCAGTTCCCACGGCTTCAGGCCGCGCAGGTCGCGGCCATTGATGCGGATCGTGCCGCCGGCCGGCGCCAGTTCCCCGGAAATCGCCTTCAATGTCGTGGTCTTGCCGCAGCCATTGGGCCCGACGATCGCCGTCAGCGCTCCGGGCAGGGCTTCCAGCGAGACGCCGTTGATGACCTGGCGTCCGCCGAGGCGAACGGTGAGATTGGAAACGTGGATCATGACGTCGTTCACAGTCCCATATTCGAGCGGCCGCGCAGCAGGATCCAGAGGAAGAACGGCGCGCCGATGAAGGCTGTGACGATCCCGATCGGCAGTTCCGCCGGGGAGACGATGGTGCGCGCGATCATGTCGGCCAGGATCAGAAGCGTGCCGCCCAGGAGTGCCGAGGCCGGCAGAAGATAGCGATGATCGGGGCCGATGACGAGACGCAACAGATGCGGCACGACAATACCCACGAAGCCGATGCCGCCGCTGACGGCAACCGACGCGCCCGTGGCTGCCGCAACGCTGACGATTGCGACGTTCTTCAGCCGCTGGACCGGGATGCCCATATGGAAGGCAGCCGCCTCGCCAAGCGTAATCGCATTCAGCCCACGCGCGAGAAACGGCGTCACCGCGAGGGAGATGAGGATGATCGGGGCCGAGGCAAGAATCTTCGTCCAGTTTGCGCCGGCCAGGGAGCCGAGGCCCCAGAAGGTGAGGTCGCGTAACTGCTTGTCGTCGGCCATGAAGACGAGCACGCCGGTCACGGCCCCCGTCAGCGCAGCCAGCGCGATGCCGGCGAGCAGCAAGGTGGCGATCGACGTCTGGCCACCTCGGGTGGCAATGCGGTAGAGCAGCAACGTCGTGACAAGCCCGCCGGCGAACGCCGCGACAGGCAACGCGTAGAAGCCGAACAGGGCAAACAGCGGTCCGAAGGTCGCCGTGCCAAGCACGATCAGCAGGACGGCGCCGAGGCTCGCGCCCGAGGAGACGCCGACAAGTCCCGGATCGGCAAGCGGATTGCGAAACAGTCCCTGCATGACGACGCCGGAGACGGCGAGCGATGCGCCGACGAGCATGCCGAGCACGGCGCGCGGCAAGCGGATGTCGAGAATGATGATGCGGTCGCGCACGCTCAAGGCCTGATCGGCTTCGCCGATCAGCCAGTACCAGACGTTCGACAGCGACGCGTCGGCGGCCCCGGTCATGATCGAGCCGACGAAGGTGGCGGCAGCAAACACCACGAGCACAACGATCAGCAGGCGCGCCAGTCGCGAACGATTGCCGGCCTGCCACTCGCTGCGAATACCGGCGGCGAAAGTCGTCAGGCGCATGCCGTTACCCAATGCCTCACTGCGAGGCATTGGCCTTCTTTCCGTAGATTTCTGCGTTCAATTCGCGCACCGCGCTGGCCGTGCGCGGGCCGAAGCCGAGCAGATGCAGGCCGTCCATGCGCACGAGCGCCTTGTCCTTGGCGGCAGGCGTGAGGCTCAACGCCGGCAGCGCGAAGAGTTCGGCGGCCTTGGCAGAGTGTTCGCCGCCGCGATCCATCATCAGCACCACATCGGGCTTCGCCTCGATGATGGCCTCGTCGGTCAGCGCCTTGTAGCCGGGAAAGGTGCCGACGGCGTTGACCGCGCCCGCGAGCTCGATGATGCCGTTGGCTGCCGTGCCCGTGCCAGACGCCATGACCTTGCCGCCCTGGGTGCTGAGGACGAAGAGGACGCGCTTGCGCTCGTTTTGCGGCCGGGCTGCAGCCTCGGTAACAGCGGCGTCGAGGTCGGCTTCGACGCTCTTTGCCAGCGCTTCGGCCTTGTCCTGCGCACCGAGGAACGCGCCGACGGCGCGGATTTTCGCGGGGATGGCGGCCTTGTCATAGGTGTCTGGCACGCTTTCAAAGGCGATGTTCGCCTCCTTGAGCACTGCGAGGGCTTCCGGTGGGCCGCTGCCCTCGACGGCGATGATCGCGCTCGGATTGACAGCGATGATGCCCTCGGGCGCCAGCTGGCGCATGTAGCCGACATCCGGAAGCTTTTTCGCCGCTTCCGGATAGGTGCTCGTGGAGTCGCGACCGACCAGGCGGCCTTCTTCTCCAAGGGCGTAGACGATCTCGGTAATCGCTCCACCGACCGACACGACGCGCGATACGTCGGCCTTCTGCATGGTCTCGGCCACGGCCGGCCGGATGAAGGACGGCGAACCGGGCACGAACGCCGGCAGGAGGAAAGGCGCCGACAAAGCGAAAACCGTGAGCGCCAGATCCCGGCGACGAAGCCGGCGGAAGTCGAGACCGTTAATCATGTTCGGTATCCTCAGGCGGCAACCGTGGTGTCGAGGCGCGACATGCCCTCGGCGATCGAACGCCATTCCGGGCGTTCAGCGAAACCTTCCTTCCGCTTGCCGAAGAACTGTATGATCATTTCACCCTTGGCGTCGAGCGCCTCGATCGAGGTGACATGACCATCGGCGGTCGGCTTGCGGACGGCCCAGAGCTCGGCGATATGGTCGGTGCGCAGATGCAGGTGGAAGGTCGGATCCATCACGTTCAGCCAGGGGCCCATCATCGCGATCTTTTCGATCGGGCCGGAATGGATCTGGATCATGCCGCGATTGCCGACGAAGCACATGATCGGCAGTTCGACCTTGGCGCTCTCCTGCATCATGGTTTGGAGGCTGGATGGGTCGAGCTTCCAGGCGAAGTCCTCGCCGATGTTGGTGAGCGCCTGGCGGCGGCCGATCTTCAGCTTGCGCAACATGCCGTGGAACTGATGCGTGTCCGTCATCTTCGTCCAGCGATCGCGCAGTTCCTCGATGTCGACGACCGTTTCCGGCTTATCGTCGCCGGCCGGGATGCTCGCGTCGGCGGTGAAGTCCTGGGTCTGATCCTCAAGGCGGAAGTCCTCGACGATCTTGTCATAGGCCGCGACATCAGATGCGGCGCGCAGATGCACCTTGTGAACGGCATTGCCCCACTTGTCGAAGAACTGCAGGCTCTTGCGGGCTTCGCCGCTGTCGTCGGTCTTGGTGACGGCGAAGGCGTGGGCCCAGGCGCTCGGGAAGACGCGAAGGTCGATCTGTTCGCCAAGCACGATGCTGGCCATTTCGCCGGTGGTGATCTTCTCGTAGACGCCGATCTTCTCGTGCACGGCGCTTTCATTGCGGGTCAGCGCCATAACCTCGCCGAGTTCCTCGACGCGCGACAGGAACCGGTTGGCGTCGGCATCGATGCGCACGGCGGTCAACCCACACTCGGCGGCAACGAGAGCGGCTTCAGAAACGCCGAGCTGGGCTGCGATATCACGCTCGCGCATCTTCGGGTTTTCGGCGCGGTAGGCGCGGATTTCGGAAGGGGTAGGGCGAAGGCTCTCGGTCATGTTCGTCTGCCTATTTGTTCAGGATCAGTTTGCCCTGGCGGGTGATCTTCATGCGATAGATCGCGCCGTCGTGGGAAATGAGAATCTCGTTTTCAGAGCCGAAGAGCTCGCGACTTTCGATCATCCGTTGCGCGCGTGTCGCCTGGGTCGGCGGGTCGATCGGGCGGGCGGGATTGTTGTCGTTGGTCACTGCGGTTCGGCCGTTTCGAGTGTGCAGGCTGCGTTGATTTCCCCGCATTTCCTGCCGTGCAATTCGATTACTATCTTGACTTCATTACTCATATTTATTTATGGACGCAATACCGGACTTATATTCTCAAGTTAGTTGTTGCCGGCTTGTGGACAAGGGCGTGCGGACGGCGTTCGGTGGTGCGCTCAATCCTTTGGAGTGGTGTCGTTATGAAGTTTTCCAGCCTCCCGATTGTTTCCGCTGTTTTGCTGGCGCTCGTTGCCGCAAGCCCTGCCAAGGCGCAGGAGGCCGCAGCGACCGGAGGTCTGACGATCGAACTCAACGAGGTCGCCCCGTCGCAAAAAGGCTGCAAGCTTACCTTCGTCGCGGGCAATGCGTTCGCCCAGTCGCTGAGCAAGGTTTCCTTCGAGTTCGTGATCTTTGATCAGAAGGGGCTCGTCGAGCGCATGGCCGTGCTCGACTTCCGCGACCTTCCGGCCGGCAAGACCAAGGTTCGCCAGTTCGATCTTCCCGGAACCAATTGCGATGCGGTGAAGAGCCTTTTGATCAACGACGCGCCGGCCTGCGTCGGTGACGGGGTCGAGCCGGCCGCCTGCATGACCGGGATCAAGACCGGTTCGAAGTCGGCAGTCGAACTCAAGGGTTGAGGCGCGGCCGCGCACTCTGAGCAGGATTTGCGCCATGTGGGGCGCGAAGGTTAGGCAGTCATGAAGCGTATCGTCATCTGGACCGGGGCCGCGGTTTTCTCGCTTGCAACGCATGGCGTCGTGCTTGCGACGTTGTTCGGGTCCTCGCCGCCGGAGGACGAGCCCGCCCTGATGATTGGCGGCGTGACGACCGAGGTCGCCATTCTCGGTGACGCGTTCGCGGACACGCTGCAGGCCGGCGACCCCTCCGAGATTGTCGAGCCGACCGAAGACCTGCCCGACGAGGTGAAGCCGGAAGAGATCACGCCGATCGAGGACGTTACATCGACCACCCCGGAAATCGTCGCCGAACAACCGCACGATTTGGTTGCCACGGAAGCAGACGTCATTCTGCCGGCCGAGGAGATGCCGACCTTGCAGGTGGCCGAAGCGGTCGTGACCGCGAGCGTCGCGCCGGTCGAAACCGTCGTGCCGGAAGAAAAGCCGGAGATCGAGGAGCCGAAGAAGGAAAAGGTTGAAAAGCCTGAACCGAAGAAAGAGCCGGTCAAGAAGAAAAAAGTGACCCGCAAGAAGACCGGCGAAAAGGGGGAGCAGGCGCAAACCCAGGTCAAGGGACAGGCGGACGGCCAGATCAGCGGCAACACGACGGCGGCCACCGGCCAAGGGCAGGCGGCAGCGGTTATCGGGAATGCCGGCGTGGAAAACTACAAGGGCAAGGTCCGATCGAAGGTTCAGCGCGTATTTCTGAGGAAGTCGCGCGGGATCCGCAGTGGCGAGGGCAGTGCTGCGACCGTCGCGTTCGTCGTCGCGGCCAATGGCGGCCTGGCAAGCGTCAACCTTGTCCGCAGCTCCGGGTCCGATCGCCTCGACAAGGCTGCCATCGATTCGGTCCGCAGCGCCGCCCCTTTCGCGGCGATCCCGGCCGGTTCGGGCAGGAGCAGCTGGAGTTTCACCGTTCCCATGTCCGTCAACTGAGGGTAGCGCGCGGTCCCCGCTGCGCGCTGACGGAGAGGTGATTTCGGCCTCTAAAAAATATGATGAAAAAACTCATGTTTATACTTTACTCTGTTTCTCAAGTTTAATAGGTTGCCCTCGTCACGCAGCCGATGGGGCGTGTGTCGAGAGATGTCCCGATGCGACCAAAGGCCCGTGAAGGCTTGTCGCACGATCAGACGGAGAGGATTGCATGCGCGGCAAGCGTCACCAGAATGCGGCAAAGAATGGCAAGGGTCGCTCGGGCTCGGAACCGGCAGACACCCGCCAGCAGGCCGGAAAGGCGACGCTCGAAGGGCGCAGCTTCCTTTATGTCGGCGGCCGCGATTGTCAGGTGGCGCACTTGCGCGAAATCGCCAGCTCCTTCGGCGCCGAACTGCTTCATCACGACGGCGGCCTGCGCGAGGCGGTCTCGCGCATCGACCGGGTGCTTCCCTCCGTCGACTGCGTCTTCTGCCCGATCGACTGCATCAGCCATGACGCATGTCTTCGTGTGAAGACCGGCTGCAAGAAGTGGGGCAAGGCCTTCGTGCCGCTGCGCAACGGCTCGAAGTCGAGCCTCGAGCGGGCGCTGCAGGACCTGACCACCAGCCGCGACGAGCGATAATCTCCCTTCAAGCAATTCCAAGCAGACAAGAGCTTTCCAATGAACGAAGAACGTCCTGACCTGTGCATGATGATCGGTCTGCACAAGCTGGCCGCGCAGCAGGGCGATGGCCTGGTGCCCGAACTCTACGAGATCCTGACGCGCCGTGCGCGCATGCTGGACGAACATGCGAACGTCGCCGAGTTTCCGGCGTGGCAGGCCCGCCCGCCGGTGCGCGATCCGCTCGGACTTGCGGAGCCGAAGGAAGGCACTATTCTCGCCTTTCCCGGTGCCGCCAACGACGCCAACCGGAAAAAAGAAAGCGCCTAAAGCGCATCGCGAACTTTCAGATTTGCGCTCGCTTTAAGTTGTTGATTTGTCGCATGTCGTTATCGCAAGAGAGCTGCACACTTTTGCGCGACGTGCTCTAGGAGCTCCCGATGTTTGTCGCCATGAACCGTTTCCGCATCGCCATCGGCCATGAAGAGGCTTTCGAAGCCGTGTGGAAGGGGCGTGACTCCAGTCTTTCGGACATGCCGGGCTTTGTCTCCTTCCATCTGTTGCGCGGCGACAGCGTGGCGGAGGAGGGCTATACGCTGTTCGTGTCGAACTCGGTCTGGAAGGACAGGGACGCATTCTCGGCCTGGACGAAGTCTGAGAATTTTCGCGCCGCCCACAGAAATGCCGGCGACAACAGGGCAATGTACCTCGGCCCGCCGAAGTTCGAAGGCTTCTCCGCCGTCGAAGGCGCGTGATCCGGGGCAACCCGCTTTGATTTAATCCTGTTCGTCTCCCGCATGGACCATGCGGGAGGCGAATGCGTCTAGGGTTACGCCGTCTTTTTTGGCATGAACGCGCCGAGCGAGATGGCGAGCCAGCCGGCCATGATCGTCGTGCCGCCGAGCGGGGCCGACATCGGGAACAGGCCGTGGCCTGCGACATGGCGCATGGCGAGATCGGCCGAAAACAGTGCCGTCCCCAGGGCGATCAAGAGAGCCGCGACGGCGGCCGTGCGGAAATTCGGCCAGGCGGCGTAAAGTGCTACGAGCGTCGGTGCATGCGCCAGGCACATGGCGGAAATTCCGGCGAGCAGGCGCGGGTCGGTGCCGTGCGAGGCGCCGGCGGCGCTGACGACGCCGGTCAATCCCATCAGTCCGGCGACAAAGAGCGTCGTTGCGCGAAATCCGCTGTGCGACATCTGACATTATTCCTTGTTCTGCATATGAAAAGCGAGGCGGGTGATCGGCTCGAGGATGATGTCTCTCAGCTTCGGGTGGGCGACGGCTTCCTCGAGCGCGCGGGTGAAGCACAGCAGCCATTCGTCGCGTTCCGCAGGGCCGATCTCGGCGACGAAGTGACGGCGACGCAGCATCGGGTGGCCGCGCTTCTCGACGTAGATCGGCGGCCCGCCGAGCCAGCCGGTGAGGTACTCGTAGAACTTCTCTTCACTGCCCGAAAGATCCGGCGGATGCACGGCGCGGCAGCGTGCCGCTTCTGGCAACGTATCCATCAGCTCATAGAAGCGGCGCGTGAGCGCGCGCACCGTCGGATCGCCGCCGATGGCTTCGTAGAGGGTGGTGGTTTCGGTTTCCGCCATGATCGCGTCCTTCGTTGCTGCGGTCGTAGCGCGCGACGACCTGTCCGACAACGGTTTTCGGGGTTGCCGGTTTGCGGCGTTTCATCGCGGATTGCCTCTGGTCACTTGACAAACCGTCCAGACGGTATCTTTATGCGTCTATGACCGAAGCCCATCGCCGCAAGAAACAGCCGGAGCAGGTGCGCCAGCAATTGCTGGAGGTTGCTGCACGCCTGTCGCACGAGCAGGGGGTTGCCGGCATCACGCTGGATGCCGTCTCGCAGGCGGCCGGCGTCAGCAAGGGCGGGCTTTTGCACCATTTCCCGAACAAGCTCGCGCTTCTCGACGGGCTGTTCGACGATCTGGTGACCCGTTTCGACCGCGAGATCGAGGCGGCGATCGCGAGCGATCCGGTGGCGAAAGGGCGCTTTACACGCGCCTATATCGACGTCTGCTTCGCGCTCGATCCGGCAACCGACGTACCGGGTTGGCGCATGCTGACGATCGCACTCATTGCCGAGCCGCATCTGAAGGCGCGCTGGCGCGACTGGGTGAGGCGTCGGTCCGTGGAGTTCGCCGACACCGATGGCTCGACGGGTTGCGTGCTGGCGCGTTTTGCCTGTGACGGCGTGTGGCTGGCCGACCTGATGCAGAGCCACGAGCTCGACGCCGCGGCGCGGGCCGGCCTGGTCGAAAGCCTGAAGGGGCTATCGGTTCAATAACGCATTCCGTTTCTCAGCGACACGGTAACGCAATCGACGTCTTTGAAAATCACGCAACTGCGGACGGAGGGCCTCCGAGCTCTCTCCCGGAACTGCCCTCGTTCGGAATGGAGACCATCATGAACCCCGCCATGCTCTACAGCGTCCTGGTCGCGGCAATCATCTTCGAGGTGCTCGGCACTTCGGCAATGCAGGCGGCGCAGCATTTTTCCCGGCTGGGGCCGACGGTCATGATGGTGGTCTGCTACGCGATCGCCTTCTTCTTCCTGTCCTACACCCTGCGTTTCATCCCGGTCGGAATTGCCTATGCGGTGTGGAGCGGGCTCGGCATCGTCCTGATATCGCTGGTCGGCTATGTCGCCTTCGGGCAGAAGCTGGATCTCGCAGCGATGCTGGGGCTCGGCCTGATCATCGCCGGGGTGGTGGTTCTCAACCTCTTCTCAAAATCCACCTTCCACTGACGTCCGCCGCTCAAGGGGCCTGCGGCGGCGGCGCCGTGGATTCGCGCAGGATCAGTTCCACCGGCCAGAGTTCGTGCACCTCTTCGGCCGGTTTGCCTGACAGCAGCTGGAGCACCAGGTCGGCCGAGCGCACCCCGGCGGCACGCATCGAGGAACGGGTCGC